>FWWM01000414.1_pt1 | contig 142424 bp, 121 predicted proteins | sample 2228351 | NCBI WGS metagenome assembly FWWM01 (sample SAMEA103939774, study PRJEB20133) | metagenome
GTCCACCTCCACCCGATCCCCAGGCTGCTTCAACCACGCCACCACCGTCCCCTCCGTGATGCTCTCGCCCATCTTGGGCATTACCACTTCGACGATTTCGCCCGCTGCCTTAGCGGCTGGCGCAGGTTCAGGCTCTGACGCAGCGGCCGCTTCCGCCTTTGGGGCTTCAGGAGCCGGGGCGGCTTCTGGCGCGGGCCCAGCCGGCTTCGCCTCGGCAGCCGCCTCTGCTTCCGTGGCAATGATGGCCAGGACGGTACCGACGGCCACCGTTTCGCCCTCCGGCACCAAAATCTCCTGCAACACCCCCGAAGCCGGCGACGGCACCTCCGTGTCTACCTTGTCCGTCCCAATCTCCAACAACGGCTCGTCCACCTCCACCCGATCCCCAGGCTGCTTCAACCACGCCACCACCGTCCCCTCCGTGATGCTCTCGCCCATCTTGGGCATTACCACTTCGACGCGTGCCATGGCTATCTGCAGGCTTTACTGTTCGTTTTTTGCTTGTCTGGTAATATAGGCAGCGCTTTCCGCAAATGGGAAAGGGGCATGCTGCTACTTCTCAACAAGAATTCGCGAAGGTGCGACCACTACCTGCACCGAGTCGATGCCAACGGTCGCCAGCACCGGGACCAGAAGCTGCCGCAGCGCTTTGGCGGCATAGTGGCGGGGCATTGGGCTGTCGGTCAGGTAAGCCTCGGCCTGGCGGCGCAGCGCCGTATTTATCTGGCGAAGCGCTTCCTGCTCCATACGACGACCACTGCTCCGGTAGAGACGCGCCCAGCCGACCCGCGTCTCAATTTCCAGCGCCTCAAGCTGTGGCTCGACGGCCTGAATGGCCAGCGGCGGCAGGACCACTTCTACCACCCGGTCCGGACGCAGCCGGATCATCTCCGGCCGCAGCGCCCGAACATCAAACCCGTAGTGTACGGTGCCGGGCACGCGCACGCGCGCCGTGGTCGTGCCCAGATCGATCCCCAGCCACTCCTTGTGGCTGCTGGCCTCCACAGTGACCAACACCGTTGCCGTCCCCACCACCAGAAACGAAGCCGGCGCCTCCTGCTGCACCGTGGTCACGACGCGCTGGCGCACCACTTCCTCCAGCTGCAGGTGTTGCCACCAGCGCCCGAGCCGGTAGCCCACCCAGAGACTTCCGGCCAGCAGCAGCCCGATTCCGATCCAGCGCAGCTTTCGCATCGAACCGTTCCACAAAAAACCCGGCGCCTGTAGCAGACGCCGGGCTTGCGTTCAGGTTCTCCGCCTCATGCCAATAGCGGCGCAATCACCAGCGACACCACGGCAATCAGCTTGATCAGAATGTTCAGGCTCGGTCCCGAAGTGTCCTTTAGCGGATCGCCCACCGTATCGCCCACCACAGCCGCTTTGTGGGCGTCGCTGCCCTTGCCGTACTGGACGCCGTCGATCTCTATGCCCGCTTCGATGCGTTTTTTGGCATTGTCCCAGGCACCTCCGGCATTGGCCTGAAAGATGGCCAGCAGCACACCCGAGACCGTCACCCCGGCCAGCAGGCCGCCCAGCATGTTCTTGTCGATCAGTCCCACCACCACCGGCGCGGCCACGGCCAGCAGGCCCGGCAGGATCATTTCGCGGATGGCGGCCTTCGTCGAGATGTCCACGCAGCGGGCGTATTCGGCGCGGGCTTTGCCTTCACGAAGCCCCGGGATCTCCCGGAACTGGCGGCCCACCTCTTTGATCATGTCCGAGGCTGCCCGACCCACGGCGCTCATGGCCAGCGCGCTGAACACGAAAGGCAGCACAGCGCCCAGCAGCACACCGGCCAGAATGTTCGGCTGCGACACGTCGATCTTAGGCACGTGCGCCTGCTGCATGTAGGCGGCAAACAGCGCCAGCGCCGTCAGCGCCGCCGAGCCAATGGCAAAACCTTTGCCAATGGCGGCCGTTGTGTTGCCCACCGCGTCCAGTTTGTCGGTGCGCTCACGCACCTCCGGTGGCAGGTGCGCCATTTCGGCGATTCCTCCGGCATTGTCCGAGATCGGACCGTAGGCGTCCACGGCAAGCTGAATACCCGTCACCGAGAGCATTCCCAGCGCGGCAATGGCAATGCCGTAGAGACCGGCCGCCGAGTAGGCACCGATGATGCCCAGTGCCAGTACCACTGCCGGCAGCCCGGTCGAGAGCATGCCCACGCTCAGGCCGGCGATGATGTTCGTGGCCGCCCCGGTCACGCTCTGGCGTGCAATGATGAGCGTCGGCTTGGTGTGCGTGGACGTATAGTACTCCGTGATCAATCCGATCAGCACACCGGCAGCCAGCCCGATCAGCACGGCCCAGTAGACGCCCGTGGCCGTGTAATTCGTAAATGGAATGAGCGGGCTTTCGGCAACCCAGGCATCGGGCAGCATCCACTGAATGATAAAATAAGCGAGCACGGCCATTACGAAAGCGGCCCCGAATTCGCCTTGATTCAGCGCCTTCTGCGGATTGCCCCCTTCTTTGACCTTCACGAAGAAGGCCCCAACGATTGAAACAAGGATGCCTGCGCCGGCCAGAATCATGGGCAGGAGCACGCCCGCCAGCGGGTGCACGCCGTCCATCTGCTGGAAGACCGGCACGAAGGCAGCGCCCAGCACAATCGTACCGATGATCGAGCCCACGTAGCTTTCGAAAAGGTCGGCCCCCATGCCGGCCACGTCGCCCACGTTATCGCCCACGTTATCAGCGATCGTTGCCGGGTTGCGCGGGTCGTCTTCGGGAATGCCTTCGTAGACCTTACCGGCCAGGTCGGCACCCACGTCGGCTGCTTTCGTGTAGATGCCCCCGCCCACGCGCGCAAACAGTGCAATCGAGGAAGCGCCCAGTGAAAAACCAGAAATGACGTTGACCACCTTCAGGTAATCCCAGGCCAGCACCTCGGAGTAGAGAAGAAAGAGCAGGCTGAGCCCCAGCAATCCCAGACCCACCACGCTCAGGCCCATAACCAGACCACCCGAGAAGGCTACGTTGAGGGCCGGACCCAGTCCCGTACGAGCGGCACTTGTGGTGCGCACGTTGGCCCGTGTAGCAACGGTCATTCCAATAAAGCCGGCCATAGCCGAACAGACCGCGCCTACCACAAACGAAAGTGCAATCAGCCAAGAGGAACCGGGTTGCTGTGCATTAAAAATGGCCAGGAGAATAGCTACAACGATCACGAAAATGCTCAGCACACTGTATTCGCGCCGGAGAAATGCACGGGCACCTTCGGCAATGGCTGCCGCAATTTGCTGCATCTCTGGTGTGCCCGGATCCTGGCGGCTGATCCAGCGCGTGCGCGCAAATGCATAGAGCAGCGCCAGCAATCCGGCCAGCGGCACAAGGTAGGTTACATACATCTCCATAAGCGTCTCCGTCGGATAACTTTTCGCTTCGGTATTATGCTAAGTGCTCAACGTAAACAAGTTGGCGCGTCAGAAATTACAACCCTGCATTGTTTTTTTGGAAAAGAGCCCAGCCACTCCCCGCAAAAAGTGCGTGAAACTTTTCTCATAGCGAATTTTCGACACGATTGTATCGATTCATAGCGGCCTCGATACCCTCACAGGCAAATGTAACGGCAGCCTGGCAGGCTCGCTCGAGTGCCTCATCAACAAGCGGCCACTCCTTCTGGGTAAACGGTGAAAGCACGTAGTCGGCCTGGCGGCCGCGTTCGAAATGGCTGCCAATGCCGATGCGCAGGCGTGGGAAGGCGGTGGTGCCCAGCGCCTGGATAATATCCGCGACGCCGTTGTGTCCACCCGCGCTGCCGCCGGGCCGCAGTCGGATGCGACCCGGCGGCAGGTGAATATCGTCGTAGACGACGAGCAACCGCTCCAGCGGAACGCGGTAGTAGCGGACCACTTCGGCTACGGCCGCTCCGCTCCGGTTCATGTATGTGAGCGGCTTCATCAGCCCGGCCGGGCATCCTTCAAGCTGACCCCATCCCAGCAACGACGGCCCCTGCGCCGAACGCCAGGCAATGCCGTAGCGCTCGGCCAGACGATCGACCACCATGAAACCAGCATTGTGCCGGGTATGCACGTAGTGGGGTCCTGGGTTGCCCAGCCCAATGATCAGGGCACGTTCTGCCATGGAATGATTCCGCCGCCTCAGGCGCTCGTCCCGGTGCCCGCTGCAGCCGCACCGGCTTCACCCTCCTCTTCCACGCCACCTACCTGCAGCGCGGCAATGACCACCACGGTCTGGTCCGGGGCGTCCTCGAACTCCAGCCCTTGGAACTGCAGGTCGCCCACGTGGATCGCGTCGCCGATATCCAAGTTCGAGACGTCGATATCGATGTGGGCAGGAATATCCTTGGGCAGGCAGGTCACCTCCAGTTCGTGTGTCACGATCTGCAGCACGCCACCGCGCTGCACCCCGATGGCCGTACCTACGATCTGTACCGGTACCGTCACGGTGACCTTTTCTTCCGCCTGCAGCACCTGAAAATCAGCGTGCAGGGGCTCGTCGGACACCGGATGAAACTCGACGTCCTTGAGGATGCAATCCCAGGTCTTTCCGTCGAGCTGGAGCTTCACCAGGTGGGTTTCGGTCGTGTAGATGAGCGGCCGGAGCTTCGAGGCGGGAATCTGGAAAGGAATGGGTTCTACATGGTGGCCGTACAGAATGCAGGGAACCCATCCCTGACGCCGGATGGCCCGAGCTTCCCGCTTTCCGGTCTCCCGCGGGTTGGCCTCGATCGTAATGGTTGCCATGATTTCTATCCTACCGGTTTAGCGTTGTTATTCCACAAACAGCGTCGAAACCGACTCGTCGGTGTAGATTCGCCGGATGGCATCGGCAAAAATCTCGGCCACACTGACCACCTCGATCTTCTCGGAGGGCCGCTTAAGCGGGATCGTGTCGGTGACCACCAGCTTTGTGAGCACCGACGATTCGATCCGCTCGTAGGCTGGACCGGAGAGCAATGCGTGCGTGCAAGCTGCGTAGATCTCCCGCGCACCGGCCTCACGGAGCGCCTGGGCCGCATTGGTCAGCGTACCGGCTGTATCGACAATGTCGTCAATGAGCAGCACGTTTTTGCCTTTGACTTCGCCGATAATATTGACCACCTCCGCCTCGTTCTGACGGGGACGGCGCTTGTCGATCAGGGCCAGATCTGCCTGCAGCCGCTTCGCATACGAGCGGGCCATTTTGAGCGCCCCAACATCGGGGGCCACCACCACCAGGTTCTGGATGTTCAGACGCTGCACGTACTCGGCAAAGACGGCCGAGCCGTAAAGATGATCGACCGGCACGTCGAAAAAGCCCTGAATCTGCGGCGCGTGCAGATCCATCGTCAGCAGCCGGTCGATGCCCGCCGTCGTGAGCATGTTGGCCATGAGCTTGGCAGCAATCGACACACGCGGTTGGTCTTTGCGTTCCTGGCGGGCATAACCGAAATACGGAATGACGGCCGTAATGCGCGCTGCCGAGGCCCGACGCGCCGCATCGATCATAAGCAACAGCTCAATCCAGTTCTCCGCGCCGGGATGCGTGCTCTGAATGATGAAGACGTCAGCGCCGCGAATGGACTCCTCGTAGCGAACGTAGATCTCCCCGTCCGAAAAATTCTTGATCGTTACCTGGCCCAGTTCCTGACCGTACGCCTCCGCAATACGACGGGCCAGCGCCGGATTTGATCGTCCGGCAAACAGGGCTATAGGGCGCTCGTGCCGGTAGCTCGGTAGCATAGGGCAGGGACGGGCTTGTGTCCGCTGTTTTCAACAAAAAACCTGCACCACCGGTGCAGGAAACAACCACGCAGCAAGCCGCGCGATGGAGCTGCCCGGGGAGGATTCGAACCTCCACATACGGCTCCAAAGGCCGCTGTCCTACCGTTAGACGACCGGGCAGAAAGGCTACCGGCGGGTTACGCTTCGGAGAATGTACAAGTTAACCTGCCTGGCGCGGTCCAGTCAACGCCCTGGCGTCCGAAGGGATCCGCTTTTGTAGGGCTTTCATAGGAGCCGCCCGTACTTTCGCAGAATCTCCTGCACGCGATCCAGCGGGAGCGCCTCAACGCGTCCCCGATACCCTTCCATCGTCTCGGCCCGAAACAGTGCGTTGTAGATTGCCTCTTCGGTAGCTTCCACCACGGCCTGGAAAAGCGGCGACATGCGGTCGTTGGACAGTTCCCGGTAAATGCCTACGCCGGCTCGACGCTCCGGCGTACGCCGCACCTCAGGCGCGGTAGAGAAAGCAATGGCATAGTCGCCAGACCCATTGGTCATAGGCGAGCCGGTCCGCGCTACGCCCAGAAAAGCGCGCCGGGCAAGCCGCGCCAGGTTCCGGTCCGAAAGCGGCGCATCGGTGGCAATCACGATCATGATGGATCCATCGGCCGAGGTGTCTTCGACGACTTCTTTCAGGTAATAGCGGCCCAGTTCCTGGCCTATCGGGACGCCCAGGATATGCAGGATCCCGCCGAAGTTCGCCTGTACGAGCACGCCCACCGTGTAGCCGCCCAGCGCTTCGGGCAGCACGCGCGAACTGGTACCGATACCGCCTTTCCACCCAAAGGCGATCGTGCCGGTACCGGCCCCTACGTTGCCTTCCGGCACCGGACCGCCACGAGCCTGCTCAATGGCCTGCAGGATGTGATCGGCGCGCAGCACCCGTGCCCGGATGTTATTCAAAAATCCATCGTTTGTCTCGCCCACCACCGGATTGACCGAGCGCACGGCTTCGTTGCCGGGCTGATGGAGCGTCCAGGTCAGAATCGCTTCGGCTGCCTGCGGCACCGACAGCGTGTTGGTCAGTACGATGGGCGTTTCGATCTCACCCAGCTCCATAACCTGCGTGCTGCCCATAAGCTTGCCGAAGCCGTTACCCACGGCAATGCCGGCCGGCACTTTCTCTTGAAACAGATTGCCGCCATGCGGCAGAATGGCCGTGGCACCCGTACGCACCGAGTCGCCCAAGATCAGCGTGACGTGTCCCACACGCACGCCAGGCACATCGGTGATCGCGTTGAGCGGTCCGGTCCGGAAAATACCCGGCGCCATGCCCAAATCACGCGCTCGGGGTCGCTCCGGCGCCTGTCCCTGCGCCCCCACATGCCAACTCAGCAGCAATAGCCCGCAAACCACTTTGCAGAGGGATCGTTTGACGAAGTGCCTTCCGATTGAATATACTCGCATCGTTTGCCCCATGGTTTTTGCCGGAGGTTCTGTATGAAAGATAAAGTTATCGGTGTGATCGGCGGGATGGGTCCCTATGCGGGACTGGAACTGGTCCGCCATATCTTTGACCAGACCATTGCCACGTCCGATCATGAGCACCTGCCTGTTGTGCTGTTTTCGATGGGCGATCGCGTGCCTGATCGGAGCGCCTTCCTTTTTGGCAAAACGTCCGTAAACCCGGCCTACGCCATTGCCGAGCAGATCCGGATGGCCGAAGCGGTCGGGGCCGTCGTCGTCGGAATCCCCTGCAACACAGCCCATGCGCCGAGCATCTTCAACGTGATGGTGGAGGAGCTGGCCCGCACAGGCAGCCGCGTGCGCGTGCTGCACCTGATCGAGGAGACCGTGCGCTTCCTGCGCGAGCATTATCCAGACGTCAAGCGCGTAGGGGTGCTCTCGACGCTGGCCACCTATCGGCTTGGGCTCTACCGGAAAGCCCTGGAAGCTGCCGGCTACGAAGCGGTCGTCGCCGACGAAAGCGTGCAGGAGACCATCGTCAACCGAGCCATTTTCGATCCCTCCTACGGCATTAAAGCCCAGAGCCATCCAGTCTCTAAAATCGCACGCCAGAGCGTACTGACAGGCATCGCCCATCTGCGACAGAAAGGGGTCGAGGCGATTGTGCTGGGCTGCACCGAACTGCCGCTAGCTGTGCCCGAACCCGAGGTGGATGGCGTAACGATTATCGATCCCTCACGGGCGCTAGCCCGTGCTCTGATCCGGGAAACATACCCGGAACAGCTCAAGCCGCTCTGAAACCAGCACGCCCTTGCCCAAAGCGCTCCGGACCGTGCGCGCGTTCTGTTCGACCTGGACGGCACACGCTACCCGGACAAGCAGGCGCTGCGGTCGAAGCCATCGGTACGCTACAACAGATCGACTATGCGGTGTTGCTTTGCCGTTCTTCGAACCATGCCTAAATATTCCGGGCATGGTTCGACTCCTGCTTCAACGACGGGCACTGGCTTTATGGACGTTCGGCCGGGCTGGGACGCCGCGTGACGCGTCCAGACGGCCCTATACGTCCAGCATGCAACATACCACCTTGAAAAGCTACCGCCAGCCCGTTAAAAAACTCTAGCGGATAGGCTTCGAGACACTAGCAGATCGGGTGTTCAGTCTCCCTTGCCCTGGCCGGCGCCTCCCTCCGCCCGGGACTACGTCGTGTTGGGCGCTCTGGGCTCGTCCGATCGCTTCGAGCGGCTCAACATTACCCAACTGAGCGGCCTGGAGCGCACGCACTCTTAGCAGACCGATGCCAGGCCGTTCATCGCCACACTGGAACGCGAAGGAATCATCTTCGACAAGCCGGACGGCCGCTTCTTCGAGCAGATCTGTGTGGCCCTGACGCTGCCGCTCAGGGGAGGGCGACAACATTGCCCCGACGTCGAGGCAGCCATGCAAGCAGGGCTTCTGTGCTGGTAAATTTCGCTGCGCCGACCTCAAAGGCCTGGTGCAGCCCGCCGTGGTGATTGGTGCGAGGCTGATCGGCGCCCGAAGCGCTACGCGACGCCGACGGCCGCGATGGCTTCCAGCACGGCCTCGTGCAGCCGGCCATTGGAGACCACCACGCCCCGGTTTTCGGCCAGCGTCGGCCCCAGGTCGAAGCGTAGCGGCCGGCCGTGGATATCAGTCACGCGTCCACCCGCCTCGGTTACGATCAGCGCACCAGCCGCGTGGTCCCATACTTTTTCGACGTAGCCGGGGCGCGTGGGCAGCCGCAGGTACAGATCGGCCTCACCCCTGGCCACCATGGCGTACTTGGCCTGGCTGTCGAGCCGCCAGGGTGGCAACGTGATACCCAACCGTTGGGCTACCTCGGCCGCCGCATCGTGCGCACTGTGTGCCGACTCGAACGACTCGCAGAAACGCGCCTGTGCGGGATCCGCTGTCGCACTCACCTGAATGTGCACAGGCCCCCCTTCGCCGTCTATCGGCCAGGCCAGCGTGCCTTCGTTCCGTACGGCCGTGAAGACCACCCCTCGGGGGGCATCCGCCCCAGGTATTAGCGGCAGGTTCGGACAGGCCAGCGCGGCCACCTGCACCTGTCCTTCCACGATGAGCGCCAGCGCAATCGCGTATTGGTCGCCGCGCAGGAAACCCTTGGTACCGTCGATTGGGTCCAGCGTCCAGAAACGCGGTCGGTAGACTGCCAGGTTGCCGCGGTCGATCCAGGCACATACCGCCTCGGCCGTGGCGTCGGGCACCATACGCCGCACCTCGGCCACGACGCGTTCCAACAGGGCCGCCTGGGCAGGCTCTCGGAGTGCCGCGCTGTCCTCTTCGGCCATGACCGGATCGTCAAACGCCTCGGCCAGCCGTCTGCAGATGAGCGCCTGGCTGCCGAAGTCGGCCACCGTGACGGGGCTTCGGTCCTTTTTCTCCAGCACATCGGGCCCGATGGCTGCCTGGATGTTGCGGCATAGCAAAGCTGCCTCGCGTACGGCCGCCAGGGCCAGGTCGCGTTCCGCTGTGAACATGCGATCTATGGAATTGGCTTAGAAAAAACGCGGGAATGCGGACAAGATACGCACCCCGGCGCCCGATTGCTGTGAACCGCGTGTCAACTATATTATAGCGTTCAATAGTCTCCACGCTCACGTGCGAGGAGTATAAGGGCGGCCATTTATTGATTACAGCCCCCTCGCGCCCGTTTGTCTAAAGGATGCTTTATCGCGAAAGGCTATCTACCACGGTCACGAAGAAACCTCCGCCTACCGGCTCGCTGGCTTTGTCCAGACGAGAGATCAGCACCGAAAGCATGTACTCGCCCGGCCCTACATCCACCTTCCACCGAAAACACGGCACGTCATAGGTGCCAACTGCCCGCTTCGGCAACCTCCAGGAATACTTCCACCGGTAATTCCACCACTCTACGTGAGGGGTCATGTCCTGATCCGGGCATTCCTGAGGACGGCGCATGCCGTAGTGCACCACCAGCAACGTGGCTTCCTCCCCCACACGCACCGGGTTAGGCATCACCCAGATCGTGTCAATCTCCGTCGCCAGCGGATCCGGACGACTACTCCACACCCCATCTGGGAAACATCCGCTCAGCAACATTCCCGGCGCGACACCCCCCCACCATCTACCGACATGCCTGCTCATGTCTTTCTCCGATGAAAAGCCTGTAGATCGTCCCTTGCCACAGTGCCAATCGCGGCGTTTTGGGGCCTTGCTCACTGGCTCTTCCGAACCGTATCCGCTTGCGAATGCCCGCCAAGTCTTCGGGGGCTATCCCTTGCTTCGTGCCTTTGGCCTTGCAGATGAGGCCCAGCTTCAGCCTGTACGCTATCAGCCCTGGAAAGTTTTAACCAGAGGGAAAGGCCCACTCCTCCCACGCCTGAAGGATGCGGGCTTCCTGCGCTTGCTAATTCAACCCCTTTATCGAGAGCTGCCTGTCATTGATAACAAGAAGCCCGAAGGCCTGGCCTTCGGGCTTTGCTGTTTCCGATAGGATGCGCCACCTGGTCCCTATTCCGTCGCGGCGGGCACGGGAACAGGCGGCAGCCGCAAAGCCAGCACGGCTTCGTTAAAGGCCGGCAGCTCGTGCACGACCACCTCCCGGTAGCGGGCCAGCCAGCCGTCGATCTGGGCCACCAACTCGTTTTTAACAGCAACGGCCTGGTCCGTGGGCCGGAAGTCGCCCGTTCCCACCACGCCCATCAGCGCGGCCAGCTTGTTGTTGAGCCGGATTGGGAAGTTCAGCGGGTCCTGCGGCGCCCGGTTCTTCGTCTGGTAGAGCGCTTCTTCCACCTGCGTGAGCTTCTGGACGATAGATCGCCCCTGCTGTCGCAGCGCTGCACCTGTTGTGTCGTCTGGCAACCGTTCCATTACCTCCTGGATTTCTTCGCGGATTTCCCGGATGTGTCTGATCGTGCGATGCAATTCCGAGAGCTTGTCGCGCACTTCCATCAGGAAGGCGAACTGTGCCTGCAGGTCTTCGTCGGTAGCCGTGCCGCGGGGATCCTTGCGCAGCCGGAACGTCTGTTCCTGCACCTGATCGCCCACGGTGAGCCGCACCCGATAGGTGCCCGGCGGTGCTAGTGGCCCTCGCAGGCTGGCAGCCCACATGATTAGTCCTTGGAAGCCCTCGGCGTCTGGATAGCGCATATCCCAGACAAACCTGTTGCTGCCGGCCCGCACCTCCAGCCGGTCGCGCTGCTCCTTCGCGTTGGTGGCGAACGTGCGGATGACGTCGCCGTCTTCTTCTAAGATCTCCAGCTTCACGACCGTGGCCGAATCTGGCTTTGTTTTCAGGTAAAAGAAGATCTCGACGCCGGGTAGCGGGTTTTCACCCATGCCGGACGGGGGATTGCCCAACGTGCCACCTCGCAGCCGGTAGGTGTCCTTCGGCTTGAAAAGAATCACGTCCTGGCGGGCCAGCTCGGGCGTAAGCTGCCGAAGCACTTCCAGGTGATCGAGCACCCAGAAGCTTCGTCCCTGCGTGGCCACGATCAGGTCGGTGCCCTTGACGGCCAGGTCCGTGATCGGCACGATCGGCAAATTGAGCTGGAACGGCTGCCAGTGTGCTCCGTCGTCGAAAGAGATGTACAGGCCGCTCTCGGTCCCAGCGTAGAGCAGGCCCGGCCGCTCCGGATCGGCCCGGATGACGCGCGTAAAGTGATCCTCGGCGATGCCATGGGTGATTTTTTGCCAGGTGCGGCCGTAGTCTTTGGTTTTGTACAGATAAGGCTGAAAGTCGTCCCACTTGTACATGGTGGCTGCCACGTACAGCCCGCCCGGGTTGAACGGATCGGGCTCCAGGCTGTTGATCTGGATCCATTCGGGCATGATCGACGGAGGCGGCGTCACGTTCTGCCAGGTTTTGCCGCCGTCGCGCGTCAGGTAGATGAGTCCGTCGTCTGAGCCTGTCCAGATCACGCCAGGCTCATGCACCGACTCAGCCAGCGCGAAAATCGTCCCGTAGTACTCTACGCTGGTATTGTCCTTTGTGATCGGTCCGCCCGACGGCCCCATTTTGGTCGTATCGTTGCGCGTCAGGTCTGGGCTGATCTGCTCCCAGCTTTGACCCTCGTTGGTGGTTTTAAACAGCACGTTAGCAGCCGCATAGAGCACGTTTGGATCGTGTCGCGAAAACATGATGGGGAAGTTCCATTGGAAGCGATACTTCAGGTCTTTAGCGCCGTGGCCCATGGGGTTGTCGGGCCAGATGTCCACGCGACGCGACTGGCGCGTGCGGTGGTCGTAGCGCTCCAGGTAGCCTCCATAGGAGCCGCCGTAGACGATTTCGGGGTCTTTGGGGTCGGGGGCCAGCCAGCCGCTCTCGCCGCCGGCCGTCGGCTCCCAGTCGCGTTCGGAGATGCCGGGGCCGTCCGAGCGGCTGTAGATGCGCACCGTCGAGTTGTCCTGCTGTGCTCCATAGATACGATAGGGGAAGACGTTGTCGGTCGTGACCCGGTAGAACTGTGCCGTAGGCTGGTTATAGTAGGTGGTCCAGTTTTCGCCTCCGTCGTAAGTTACCTGGGCACCGCCGTCATCCGCGATGATCATGTGCTGCGGGTTGTCTGGATCGATCCATAGATCGTGGTGGTCGACGTGCGGCGTGCGAATCTGGGTGAAGGTGCGACCGCCATCCTTCGATTTCCAGAAACCCACGTTCAGCACATAGACAACGTCTGGGTCCTTCGGATCGGCCATGATGTGGTTGTAGTACCAGGCCCGCTGGCGCAGATTGCGGTCGTCGTTGACGCGTCGCCAGGTCTTACCGCCATCGTTGGAGCGAAATACGCCCCCTTCGTGTGCCTCGACGATCGCGTAAAGCCGGTTAGGATCGGCCGACACGGTGATGCCGATCTTTCCGATGGGTGGCTTGGGCAGGCCGGGGTTGCGCGTCAGTTCCACCCAGGTGTCCCCACCATCGGTGCTTTTCCACAGGCTGGAACCCGCTCCCCCACTTTCGAAGCTGTAGGGCGTGCGTCGAAAGCGCCAGAACGTGGCATACAGAATGCGCGGGTTTGTTGGATCCATCGCCAGATCCACCGCGCCCGCGTCTTCGTTCACGAACAGAATCTGCTCCCAGGTCTTGCCACCGTCTTTGCTTCGATAAACGCCCCGCTCTTTATTCGGTCCGAAGGCGTGCCCCATGACGGCCACGTAGACCAGATCGGGGTTGCGCGGATGGATCACGACGTCGCCGATATGGCGGCTGTCGGGCAGCCCGATGAACGTCCACGTCTTGCCGGCGTCGGTCGATTTCCACATGCCGTAGCCGTGCGAGACGTTGCCGCGGATCGACTCCTCCCCTCCGCCCACGTAGATCACGTTCGGGTCCCACTCGCTCACCGCGATGGCGCCGATCGAGCCGCCGAAGTAGCCGTCCGAGATGTTCTGCCACGACTGGCCGCCGTCAGTGCTTTTCCAGACGCCACCGCCCGTTCCGCCGAAGTAGTGCACAAGCGGTTGGCCCCGCACGCCTGTGACGGCCGTCGAGCGACCGCCCCGGAAGGGGCCGATCATGCGAAAGTACAGCGTGTCGAACAGCGCCGGATCGTAGCCATGGGGCGGCTGTGGAATCTGTCGCTGCGCCCACACATCTGGCTCGGGTAATAACAGAAACGCCAGCAGGAGTAGCAAACCGTAGCGCATGGCCGAATCAGAGGCTGGTGAATTTTGGGCATAATGTAAATAATCACCAGCACAAAAAAACGCGGGCTCCTTTCGGAACCCGCGTTTGGAGCTGCTCAAAGCCAACCGCTTATTCGTTGGGCCAGGCCGGCATGGGGGCGGTATCTGAAGAGGGCTGGGGCTGCTGCAAAGCCCGCATATCGTTGTATTTCGAGGGGCACTTCATCAGGATCTCCCTGGCATGGAACACGTCGCCCTGCATGCGTCCCATCACCACAAGCTGCTCAGCATCCTCGAAGTTGGCTGGCTTGGGATTTGGGTATTCGACGCGTCGCACCGCGCCCGCCGCATCCTGCATGTAAAATGTAAACACATTCCGGGCTGGATCGTAGCGCACAGGACGCTCACGCACCCATTGACCCACCACATGCGCCTCGGAGCCGCTGGCGGCCGCTTCCTCAAAATTCATGTACCCGCCCACCTTTTCGCCAAAGCTCAGCATGACCAGGGCAAAAAAGCCGCCCAGCAGGACAACCCCGACAACCGTTTTGATCAACCGCTTATTCATGACAACAACCCCGTGTTGGCTTCCGGGAGACGTTCCTGCAACGTGCGTTCCAGACGGTCAAGTTTCCGATCTGTTCTGAAAATAAACAGAAGGAGTCCGAACCAGATGACCAGCACGACGGCCAGCACCACGTAGAGCTTGTCTTCGGCCAGCATGATGCGTTCAATGCCTTGGGGAGGCTTTGTGGGGACAGCCGCTGTGGCCCATATCGTATCGTAGGACGTGGCGATGCCTGTCGTGTCGGTTAGCGCCTGCAACTTCATGATTTTGGCTCCAGCATGGTGGCTTTCAACATTTCCAGTCGTCGCTCCAGCAAGGCCAGCCGCACCCGTTGGGTGTAGAGCACCCAGAACAGCCCGATGAACCCGATCACAGCCGGATAGAACACCAGTCGCATGATCGGATGCGTAATGTCGCTAAAAGCCGGGTTGCCCTCAGCGCCTGGATGCAGGCTTTCCATCTGGCGCGGGAGCACGTACAGCAGAAACGGCATGGTAACAAACGCAAACAGGTTATAGACGGCCGCCACACGCCCACGCTTTTCGGAGTCGTCGACGGCGCTTCGCAGCACGAAGTAGGCGCCGTAGATTAGAAGCTGGATGACCACAAAGGACTGTTTTGGATCGAAATTCCACCAGAGCGAGGTGCCCAGATACCAGGTGAAGCGTGCCCAGACGATCCCGGTGGCCAGGCCGAGCAGTCCGAAGACGATGCCCACGCGGGCGGCCTCCCGCGCCCGGAGATCCCGAACGGGGTCACCCGATTGCAGATAGCGCAGCGAGTGGTAGGCCGATACCAGCGCGGCAGCCATCAGCGTGAACCACATCGGCACGTGGAAATACAGATTGCGCGCCGTATGCTCCAGGATATGGATGCGGGGAATGCGCAGCAGGAAGGCAGCCAGCACAACAAGGGTCAGCCACACGAAAACGGCGTTCCGGATCAGCCGGTAGCGCCGCAGGTTCATAATGTCTGCCGTTTCGGCCATGGTCAGTCCAGCCAGATGTAATCAAACAGCAGCACGGCCGCCGTGATGACAGCCCCGCCGAAGCCCACGAGCATCAGCAGTTCGTCCGTGGCCGCCGCCCAGCCCTCGGCCACCAGCAGTGCGCTGCGCGTGGCTTCGACGGCTGCGAGCAGTAGCGGCACGAGCACGGGAAACAACAGCACGGGCAACAACGCGCCGCGGCCGCCGGCTGCCCGTGCAATCAACGCGCTCAGCAGCGTGGTAGCGCCTGCCAGCCCGACCGATCCCAGCACAAGCGTCAGGGCCAGCAGGCCCGGCCAGGCCACCTGCACCCGCAGTAACACGGCAAACGCCGCCACCGCCACCAGGTTCAGCGCCAGCAGCAGCACAAAGTTTACCAGCAGCTTACCGGCATAGACGGCGCCCGGCCGCAGGTTGAGCTGGAGCAGCAACATCGTGCCCCGCTCCTCTTCGCTGATGAAGGCCCGGCCCAGGCCGACCGCAGCAGCAAACAACAGCACCGTCCACAGCAGGGCCGCCTGCACCCGCGCACTCAGCGGCGTCGGTCCTACCGCAAACGCCATCACCACGAGCGCTCCCAGTGCGAACAACAGCAGCATGTTGATTGCATAGCGGGCCCGCAGTTCCAGCTTGATGTCCTTTTCGAAGACGGCCCAGAATCCGCGCAGCCAGGTCTTCATACAAATGGGCATTTCGTACCCTCCATCCGGGTTGCTCAAAGATACAGGGCTGTCAAAAAAAATCCGCTGAAGAAATGACCGAAGATCGTATGCTTGGGGCACTGATGGGGACCGCCGTAGGCGATGCACTGGGCATGCCCGTTGAAGGACTCAGCCACACAAACGTCCGCACCTACTACAAGGGCATTCAGCAGTACGAGCCGGATCGTCACCGCCGCGACCTGGAAGCTGGCCAGTGGACCGACGACACGCAGTTCACCTTTGCGCTGGCCGAAGCGCTGACCGACTGGCTGCAGGCGACTGCTCACCCCAACCGTTTTGAGGCGGCGCTTGCCGAGCGGCTAAGCGCCGCCTATGTGGCACTGCTGCCCCAAGCCCGGCGATGGGGTCCCACGAGCCACACAGCCATCAGGCGGCTGGCTGCGGGCACGCCCTGGACCGAAGCAGGCGACGCAGTGCACCCCTCGAACGGCGCCGCCATGCGGGCCGCCCCGCTGGGCGTCTGGTGGGCGGTGCTTGAGGTCCCCTTCACGCAAGCGCTGGCATTCATCCGGGCCGTCCTGGAAATCACCCACCGCCACCCCACGGCCCTGGTGGCAGGCTTCGGACAAGCCTTCGCCATAGCTGAAGTGCTGCGCATACCGCCCGAGGCGTTCAACCCCCAGGCATTCTGGACACGCCTGATCGATGCCGTGCTGGAAGCCGAGGCTGAACTCGGCGATACATCGGCCGCCTGCTCCCGGCGCCTGGCGTTGCTGACCGATCACCTGCGCGACTTTCCGCTGGACCTGCAGGACCTCTGCCACGGCACGAGCGCCCGGGCCGACGAAAGCTGGCCCTTCGCCGTGGCGATGTTCGCCCGCAACCCGGACCTGCTCGAAGCCACATTGCTGTCGGCCATCAACGTCGGGGGCGACGCCGACACCGTGGGCGCTATGGTAGGGGCCCTGCTCGGTGCCCGGCACGGCTGGCACGCCTTTCCCGACGCCTGGCGCTGCAGGCTGGAAACCGCCGACCGTCTCGAAGCCTCCGCCCGTGCCTTCCTTCAGGCCATGCAGCTTGCCAGACCAAACATGAACTGATCGAATCGCAAAAAAATCAACCATTTCCTGTCTTTGACGGATCGCTTCTCCCAACATGCCTACCGAAATTCGGTCAGGACTATCCGAAGCTGGCGCAGCGCCTGCGCCATCTGGTTTTCCACAGTCTTCGGACTGATGCCCAGCACTTCGGCCGCCTCTCGATAGGTCAGGTCCTGCAGAAAACACAGTTCGAAGACGGCACGGCGACGTTCAGGCAGTTGGGCAATGGCCTTTTCGAGTCGCGTCCGGAGCAAAGCGGCGTCGGTCTGGTGATCCGCCCCCGGATCGGGATCTGCCAGCTCCGCCAATGCTTCGTCCGAATTCAACCGGCGCGTGTCCCGGAAGTGGTTCAGCGCCCGGTTGTGCCCAATCCGAAACAGAAATGCCCGAAGCGAGCGGTTTGGATCGATCTGCGCCCGGCGCTTCCAGATGGCCAGGAACGCCTGCTGCACCAGATCTTCGGCCACTTCCGTTGCGACGCCCATCCGTTCCAGGTAGTGTAACAGAAACGCATGATAGCGTTCGAAAAACATACGGAACGCCTGCTGGTCTCCATTTCGGATACGCCGGGCCAGCTCGGCGTCGTCGAGCACGCCGACGGCGCCCTGTCGGGCCAGCAGCAGCAACAGTCCAAGCGTTACGTCCGTCATGCTTTTCGGGGTGGGTCTCCCACTGGACATCAGCAAAAACAGCACCAGCTTGAAGGCACAAGGCAGCAAGCACAAGCCATGACCGCGATTTTATACAATGCCGAATAACCTCATAAACATGCACAGGCGTTTGTTTGTGGCACCGCTCCCCCAGACCCTCTGGACTAACGCCCCCTACAAGAGGTAGCGTCAGAGGCTGCGGCTGGCAGTAAATGCAAACGCCTACGTGTGCTTCAGCGCCGATATAGACTTCCCCCTCCCTTCCAGGGAGGGGGTTAGGGGGAGGGTCAGTGCACATTGGCGGTACGCCCCTACTGTTTTTCCGATCCCGGCACATGCGCCCATCGCCTCGCTTCCGCATTTACCCAAGTCGCTCCACTTCCCTTTCTCAAAACGCAAAAAAGCCGGAACCTTTCTCCGGGCCGTGCGAAAGACAGCCGCCCTCAAGTAAACGGGCGCCTCCTTTCAGACTTGAACCGTGCAATGAGCTATCCCCTGCGTAATATCGCCATCGTGGCACACGTCGACCACGGCAAGACGACGCTGGTCGATGCCATGCTCTGGCAAAGTGGCATTTTCCGGGCCAATCAGGAGGTCCAGGAGCGCGTGCTCGACTCGCTCGAGCTGGAGCGCGAGAAGGGCATCACCATCATGGCCAAAAACACGGCCATCTGGTACAATGGGGTCAAAATCAACATTGTGGATACGCCCGGCCATGCCGACTTCGGCAGTGAAGTAGAGCGTACGCTCTGCATGGTCGACGGCATCATGTTGCTGGTGGACGCAGCCGAAGGCCCTCTGCCCCAGACGCGCTTCGTGCTCTCCAAGGCACTGGCCCTGAAGCTGCCAGCCATCGTGGTGATCAACAAGATCGACCGACGGGACGCCCGTCCGCGCCAAGTCCTCGACGAGATCTATGATCTATTCATTGATCTCGACGCCACTGAAGACCAGCTCGACTTCCCCGTCCTTTACACCGTAGCCAAAGAAGGCCGCTGCACGCATGACCCCGATGCGCCGCTGACCGACCTGCGGCCGCTTTTCGAGGCCATCCTGGCACATATTCCGCCGCCTCAGGGCGATCCAAACGCTCCGCTACAGATGCTGGTGACGCACGTCCAGCCCGACCCCTACCGCGGACCACTTGCCATCGGCCGCATCGTACAGGGCACACTGCGCAACCGTCAGCGTGTCCTGCTTTGCCACCGGGACGGCCGCCGCACGCCGGCCTCGGTGACGGCGCTGTTTGAGTTCGAGGGCCTGCAGCGCGTCGAAACCGATGTGGCCGGTCCAGGCGCCATCGTGGCCGTGGCGGGCATGCAGGGCATCGGCCTTGGCGAGTCGATCACCGATGCCGACGATCCGCATCCGCTGCCGCCGCTGCACATCGACGAGCCCACGCTCTCGATGGAGTTTCGCGTCAACGACGGCCCGTTTGCCGGCCGCGAGGGCCAGTACGTCACCTCCCGCCACCTGCGCGAACGTCTCTTCAAAGAGGCCGAAAACAACCTGGCACTGCGCGTCGAGGAGACCGACTCGCCCGACGCGTTCCTCGTCTACGGCCGCGGCGAACTTCAGCTGGCGATTCTGATCGAGCAGATGCGCCGTGAAGGGTACGAATTTACGGTGGGCCAGCCGCGTGTGCTCACGCGCCGCATCGACGGCCAGCTCCATGAGCCCTACGAGCGCGTGCTGATCGACGTACCCGAGGAATACATGGGGGTTGTCGTGCAGAAGCTGGGCATGCGCCGCGGTGTGCTCACGAAGATGATCAATCACGGCACGGGGCGCGTCCGGCTCGTGTTCGAGATACCCGCCCGTGGCCTGATCGGCTACCGGAGCGAGTTTCTGACCGACACGAAAGGCACCGGACTGCTCAACCATCTCTTTGAGGGATACCGCCCGTGGGCCGGCCCCATCACACACCGGGCCACTGGCGCGTTGGTAGCCGACCGTCCAGGCCGCGTGACAGCCTACGCCATGCTGAACCTGCAGGAGCGTGGGGAGCTGTTCGTCGAGCCCGGCGACGAGGTGTATACGGGCATGATCGTGGGCGAACACTGCCGCGAAGGCGATCTGGAAGTCAACATCACGCGCGAAAAGAAATTGACAAACATGCGGGCATCGACGGCTGAAGGCTTTGAAAAGCTCGTACCCCCCAGGAAGCTCTCCCTCGAGGAAGCCATCGAGTTCATCCGCGAAGACGAGCTGATCGAAGTCACGCCGAAGGCCATCCGCCTGCGCAAACGCTACCTCGACCCGCACGAGCGCAAGCGCCACGCCCTCCGCCAGCAGCAGGAAATAGCCTGAAGTTAACCCATGCTTCACTGCCGGCTACAGCGATGCAAACATGCAACGGCACAATGTGCTGCTCCTTTATGACCTTATCCACGAGCTTTCCACAAAAGCCAGCCGAAGCAAAATCCAACAGCATCCCGCTTTGCGCCTGACAACAAACAGGCCTTCGCTCCTCGGGCCATCCGAAACGGGAAACGCCAATCAGAAGGGGGCGTTGCATTTTTTCGTTTAGACTGGCGTTTATCGAAAAGGCCAATGCTTGATACGCACCCGCTGGCCCGCCTGCTTCGGGAGCGGATTCTGATCCTTGACGGGGCGATGGGCACCATGATCCAGCGCCATCGCCTCTCAGAAGCGGACTTCCGCGACGCGCGCTTTGCCGACCATCCCAATCCGCTGCAGGGCAACAACGACCTGCTCGTCCTGACCCAACCGGAACTGATCCGCGACATCCACCGCGCCTACCTCGAAGCAGGGGCCGACCTGATCGAAACAAATACCTTCAATGCCAACGCCATCTCTCAGGCCGACTACGGTCTGGAGGCGCTGGTCTATGAGCTGAACGTGGCAGCTGCCCGCCTGGCCCGTGACGTCGCCGATGAATTCACGCGCCGCACACCCGAGCGTCCCCGCTTCGTCGCCGGTGCTATTGGCCCCACCAACAAGACGCTTTCCATCTCGCCGGACGTCAACAACCCTGCCTACCGGGCTGTTACCTTCGACGAAATGGTGGCCGTGTATCAGGAGCAGGTGCGCGGGTTGCTCGACGGCGGCGTCGATGTGCTGCTCGTCGAGACCGTTTTCGACACGCTCAACTGTAAGGCAGCCCTCTTTGCTATTCAGGAAGCATTTCGTGCGTGCGGCCGGGTCGTACCCGTCATGGTCTCGGGCACAATCGTGGATCAGAGCGGACGCACGCTTTCGGGCCAAACGCCCGAGGCTTTCTGGATTTCCATTGCACACATGCCCCATCTGCTCTCGGTGGGGCTCAACTGTGCACTCGGCTCCGGCCAGATGCGTCCGTTCATCGAGGAGCTGGCCCGCGTAGCTACGGTCTTCACCAGCCTTTACCCGAACGCCGGCCTCCCCGATGAACTTGGCCAGTATCGTGAAACGCCCGACTACATGGCCGCGCAACTGGCCGATTACGCCCGCGAGGGGTGGCTCAACCTGGCCGGCGGCTGCTGTGGCACCACCCCGGAGCACATCCGCACCATCGCCGAAGCGCTCGAAGGCATCCCGCCCCGCCGCATCCCTGAGGTGCCGCGCACGCTGCGCCTTTCGGGGCTGGAACCACTCGTCTTCCGCCCCGACCTGAACTTCGTCAACATCGGCGAGCGCACAAACGTCACAGGCTCGCGCCGCTTTGCCCGCCTGATCCGCGAGGGCCGCTACGAAGAAGCGCTCGACGTAGCCCGCGAGCAGGTGGAAAACGGCGCCCAGATGATTGACGTGAATATGGACGAAGGTCTGCTCGACGGCGTGCAGGCCATGACCACGTTTCTGAACCTGATCGCTACCGAACCAGAAATCGCCCGCGTGCCCGTGGTGATCGACTCGTCGAAGTGGGAAGTGATCGAAGCCGGGCTGAAGTGCCTGCAAGGAAAAGGCGTTGTCAACTCGCTCTCGCTTAAAGACGGAGAAGCGGTCTTCAAAGAACGCGCCCGACGCGTGCGTCAGTACGGCGCAGCCGTCATTGTGATGGCCTTCGACGAACAGGGACAGGCCGACACGCTCAAGCGCCGCATCGAAATCTGCCGCCGCGCCTATCGCATCCTGACCGAAGAAGTCGGCTTCCCGCCCGAAGACATCATCTTCGACCCGAATATCTACGCCATTGCCACCGGTATCCCGGAGCACAACCGCTATGCCATCGACTTTCTGGAGGCCACCCGCTGGATCAAGGAAAACCTGCCCTACGCGCGCGTCTCGGGCGGCATCTCGAACCTGTCTTTCTCGTTCCGGGGCAATGAGCCGGTCCGCCAAGCCATGCACACGGTGTTTCTCTACCACGCTGTACGGGCCGGAATGGACATGGGCATTGTTAACCCCGGCCAGCTCGGCATCTACGAGGAAATCGCTCCCGAGCTACGCGAGCGCATCGAAGACGTACTCTTTGACCGCCGACCCGATGCCACTGAGCGCCTGATCGCGCTGGCCCAGACGCTGACGCAATCGGCCGCCGACGCCGCCGAGTCTGAAACGCTCGCCTGGCGCCAGGCGCCCGTTGAGGAGCGGCTGCGCCACGCGCTCGTCAAGGGCATCACGGAATTCATCGAAGAAGACGTCGAGGAAGCCCGCCAGAAGTACGGCTCGCCGCTGGCCGTCATTGAGGGGCCGCTCATGGACGGGATGAACGTGGTGGGCGACCTGTTCGGTGCGGGCAAAATGTTTCTGCCGCAGGTGGTCAAAAGCGCCCGCGTGATGAAAAAGGCCGTGGCCTACCTGGTGCCATTCCTGGAGGCCGAAAAGCAGCAACTGGGCGACACGCGCCCCAGAGCCCGGATCCTGCTGGCCACAGTCAAAGGCGACGTGCACGACATCGGCAAGAACATCGTGGGCGTGGTGCTGCAGTGCAACGGGTTCGAGGTGATCGATCTGGGCGTGATGGTGCCCGCCGACCGCATCCTCGAAGAGGCCCGCCGTCACCAGGTGGACCTAATCGGCCTGAGCGGTCTGATCACGCCCAGCCTCGACGAGATGGTACACGTAGCCCGCGAGCTGGAGCGGGCCGGCTTCGACACGCCGCTGCTGATCGGCGGCGCCACCACCTCAAAACTGCATACTGCTCTGAAGATCGATCCCTGCTACCATGCGCCTGTCGTGCACGTGCTCGACGCCTCGCGGGCCGTACCGGTGGCCAGCGCCCTGGTCGATCCCGATCGGCGCAACGCATTCGCAGAAGAAATTCGCCGGGAGTACGAAGCAATTCGCCGGCGCCATGGCCGCCGCACCGACGAGCAGCTGCTGACCATCGAAGAGGCGCGGGCCAATCGTTTCACCTGTGACTGGGCAACCGTGCCCATCACACGACCAAGTCGCCTGGGTCTAACCGTCTTTCGCAACTATCCGCTGGCGGAGATCCGACGTTACATCGACTGGACGCCGTTCTTCCAGGCGTGGGAGCTGCGCGGCAAGTATCCAGGCATTCTGGAAGACCCGGAAAAAGGTCCTGAGGCGCGGCGTCTGTTTGCTGACGCCAATCGGCTGCTGGACGAAATCATCGCACACGGCTGGCTGCAGGCGCATGGCGTCGTTGGACTGTTTCCCGCCAACAGCCAGGGCGACGACGTGCTGGTGTTTGCTGACGAATCGCGGCGCGAGGTGCGGGCCGTGCTGCACTTCCTGCGCCAGCAGACGCCCAAACGAGCGGGCCAGCCCAACCGTTCACTGGCCGACTACGTGGCACCCGTCGAAAGCGGCCGTGCCGACTACGTTGGGGCCTTCGCCGTGACGGCTGGCCACGGCCTGGAAGCACTTGTGGCCCGCTTCGAACGTGCGCACGACGACTATCAGGCCATTCTGGCTAAAGCACTGGCGGATCGCCTGGCCGAGGCGTTTGCCGAGCTGCTGCACGAACGCGTCCGACGCGAGCTGTGGGGCTATGCGCCCGACGAACGGCTGACGAACGAGGAGCTGATCGCCGAACGCTACCGCGGCATTCGCCCGGCCCCCGGTTATCCAGCCTGCCCCGACCATACCGAAAAGTGGACGCTCTGGGAGTTGCTGGAAGCCGAGCACCATACAGGCATTCGGCTCACCGAACACTTAGCCATGCACCCGGCGGCTTCCGTATGCGGCTACTACCTAGCCCATCCCGAAGCCTCTTACTTCAACGTGGGACACCTGGGCCTGGACCAGATTGAAGACTACGCCCAACGCAAGGGAATGATGGTCGAGGAAGTCGAGCGCTGGCTGGCCCCACGCCTGGCCTACGACCCGACTGCCCGCGCCGACGCCGCCTGAGCTACCACCTGTCCGCTAATCCTTACGGGCTACGAGCGGAGAAGGTAAAGGCGCAGCGGGAAGCCATATTGTAAACCTACTGCCCTGACCGGGCGTGCTTTCGGCTTCGATCCGTCCCCCCATGATTTCCACAAAGCGACGGGCCACAGCCAGCCCCAACCCTAGTCCTTCGTGCGTGCGACCGATCCCGCAGGAAGCTTGCCAGAATTCATCGAATATCTTCGGCAATGCCGTTTCAGCGATGCCAATACCGGTATCTTCGATCACGATGCCCACCTGATCCCCCTCTTGCCGAAAACGCACGGTCACGCCGCCCTGCTCGGTGAACTTGATTGCATTGTCCAGCAGGTGCTCGACGGCACGTTCAAGCAACCTGGAATCGGCCCATATCGCAACACAGGGCGCCTGCTGCACCCGAAACTTCAACCCCTTCTGCTCAGCCCGCGCCCGATAGGTGGCCATCAGCAGCCGGAGGCGTTCGGGTAACAGCAGATGCTCCTGGCTGGCCTTTAGCGTGCACGCTTCGAGCTGCGCCAAATCCATGACTTCCTCTAACGTGTGCAACAGCCGCTGACCGCCATCGGCGATCAGCCGGGCAAATTCGTGAAAAGGCGTACCGGGCGCGGCCTCTTCGCGGATCACATCGGCAAATCCGATCACCGTCGTAAGCGGCGTGCGGATCTCGTGGCTCAGGTTGGCGAGTAGCGTCGATTTGAGTCGACTCATGGTCTCGGCCTCTTCACGCGCCCGGATCAGCTCAGCCTCGTAGCGCAGACGCTCGGTCAGATCGCGTACGATCAGCAGGCTCTCAGCCGAGGCTTGCGACGTCAGCGTCGTACGCGACAATTCAGCCATAAAGCGCGTGCCATCGCACCGGACGGCTTCGAGCTGTACGGGTTCGTCTGTCGTAGCTGGCACTTCGCTCAGACCTGGTAGAAGCCGGGCAACCGACTGTCCGAGAATCTCGGCGGCGCGACAGGCAAAAAGCCGCTCAGCCGTCCGATTGAAGAGCGTGACGCGCTGCTCGGCGTCCAGCAGCAAGATGGCATCGCCAGCCTGCTCGAGTACAGCCCTTAGTTGCTGCTCACGCGTCTGCAGCAATTCCTGCTGACGGGCTCGTTCCAGCGCCACGGCGGTCAGGTGGGTAGCCAGCGCGACCAATTCGCGGTCCTGTACGTCCGGCCGACGTGGCTCCCGGTAGTAGAGCGCGAAGGTGCCCAGTACCGTACCGTCGGATGCCAGCACAGGCGTCGACCAGCAGGCCTGCAGGCCATGCGCCAGTGCAAACGCCCGATAGGGCTCCCAGCGAGGATCGGTGGCAATGTCCTCGGTGATCACCTCGGTGCGGTGATAGGCAGCCGTACCGCACGTGCCGGCCGCTGGCCCGATTTGCTGCCCATCGATCGCCTGGCAATACGCTTGGGGAAGGCTGGGCGCCGCTCCATGATAGAGGCGATCCCCTCGGAGAATTAGAATGGAGGCCAGCGCAGCGGAGGAACTCTCCGATTCGATCCAGCGGGCGATTTTTTCCAGAATGGCCTGCAGCGGCGCTCCTTGTGCCATGCGCTCCAGAACCGCCGCTTTCTGCCGGAGCAGGCGCTCGAAGCGGAGCTGTCGCCGCTGCGCTTTTTCCTGCTGCCACAACTGCAAGGCCAGCTCTGCCAGCGCCTCCAGCTGCAGCCGCTGCTCGGGGCTTAACCAACGGGGCCGTACGTCGGCCAGCGCCAGCACTCCCGCCTCACCTACAGGCACCCCTGCATAGAAGCGCAACCGCGGCACGCCAACCCTGGCGGCCTCTTCCAACACCAACGGCGCCTGCCGCGCCCGCACCTGCGCATCCAGTACAGCCGTGTCGAGCCGAAACGTCGTGCAGGCCTCCGCTTCCCAAACGTTATGTTCGAGCTGTAGCCGAACGCATGGCACCCGAAAGGCCCCAGATGCCAGTGTCAACAACGAGCGAATAGCATGCGTAAGCGCATGCGTTATAGAAGCGCCAGACTGTCCTTTCATACCACCCCATTCCATCTGGCTTCGCATCCTCGCACTATCCCTGAGGGGCACTACAGGCGAGCGGTACAACGGACGCCAAGCATAAGTCCTGGGCGCCAAATCCGCATGCGCAATCCTGCGTACAGAAAAGCCTTTTCTTTTAAAGTTTTATATTTCTAAACATTGATTTCGCTGGCGATAGCTACAGGCCAGCTTCTGAATAGCCTGACTCCGACCCACAACGTGTTGCCAGAAGCGCTGACTGGAGACGTGCGTGGTCGCAGCCAGTTCACGCAACGTCCCACTAACCGTGGAGACATCGAGATTATAAAGAAGAAAGCATCCCGCCGGCTACGATGCTGAGTGGCTTTCTGCCCACAGGTAGGTGCCGCTTAAAGCCGCTGTTGCTTTCAAGCAGTACTGTATGGCCTGAATGCATACGTGAAGGAACGGGCTACGAAACTGGTCGCTCTAAAATAACCTGCATTAGGCGCTCCAGCACTTCATGCTTCGAGACAAAAGCGTTGGCTCCCCGCTGGCACGCCTGGTCCTGATACCACGCACTGTCGTGTGAGGAGAGCACGATGATGTAGGAATGCGGGGCCGCCTCTCGGATCTGTGGTAGCACGTCCATCCCGCTCTGGCCGGGCATGGAAAGATCCAGCAGAATGACTTCAGGCTGAAGCGCCTGACTCAGCGTTACCGCCTCTTCTGCTTTGTGCGCCACTCCAACGATGTCAATGCGCGGTTCCGTTCCCAGAAAGCGGAGTAGATATTGCACAAAGAGCGGTTGGTCGTCGATCAGCAAGACCGTAACTGCGCCGGCCATGGGATCAAAGAGCGCTTTTTTTAAGAAAAAAGCAACTGGCGCTTTCATGCCCAATACGTAGGATTACGAAAAGCGCGCTTTAGGGCCGGTGGGGTTGAATCAGGCCACGCTGCACGGCATAGTGGATCAGTTCGGCTTGGCTGTGGAGGCCCAGTTTGGTCATCAGGTTTTCCCGGTGTTTTTCGACGGTGCGGGGGCTGATGAAGAGTCGTTCGGCGATCTCGCGGCTGGTGTAGCCCTCGGCGGTCAGATGGAGAATCTGACGTTCTCGGTTGGTCAGCGTCTCGTAGGGATCGCGAAGGTCCTGCGGCTCTTCGGTCTGCGCCAGCAGGCGTTCCGAAAGCGGCGCACTCAGATAGCGACGCCCCTGATAAAGCGCTTCCAGCGCCTGGACAAGTTCTTCCACCGGACTTCCCTTCAGCACGTAAGCCATGGCTCCGCTACGCAGCGCCTCGACCACGTAGGCGTCGTCGTCGTACATCGACAGCACGAGCACGCGCATCGAGCGCGCAAGCCGACGCGCCTGGCGGAGCACTTCTAGTCCATTCAATCCTTTTAGTGAAAGATCCAGCAGGAGCAGTCGCGGCTGGTGGGTTTCGATAAGCTTCAGGGCTTCCAGTCCATCACCGGTTTCGGCCACGACCTGACATCCCTGTCGCTCCAGCAACGTCCGCAATCCCTGGCGGACGATGGGATGATCCTCGACAATGATGGCTGTCCAGTTATTCCTGTTCATAGCGATGTTCGGTTGAGATCAGACGATCGGCTTCTGCCGGAAGTGGCAACAGGGCCCTCAGGCAGGTACCCTGTCCGGGTTGACTTGCAATTTCTAACCGGCCACCCAGCAATTCGATCCGTTCCCGCATGGCCGCCAAACCCATGGATCCTCCGGAAGCGAACACCTGCTCGGGGTCAAATCCCACGCCCTGATCTTCGACGACCAGCAGAAGTTCCCGATCGGTAAGCCGGAGCTGCACGGCAACTTCCTCGGTCTGCGCATGCCGGGCCACGTTGGTCAGCGCTTCCTGCACGAAGCGATAGGCCGTCAACTCGATCAGCTCCGGCAGGCGAAGCTCGGGTTCCAGCTCGGAGCGCAGGTGTACGGTGATACCCGTCTGCTTCTGGTAGCGTTCAATATAGGCCTGCAGCGCCCCCACCAGTCCCAGTTCGTCAAGCAGCGGCGGGCGAAGCTGAAGCGTGAGCTGGCGAATTTCCTGACTGAGCCGGTCGATCAGCGCGCGGGCTTCCTGCAGGTTCTGCGCCAGCGTCTGCTGCACTTCCGATACTTCCATTTGTGCCATCCCCAGGCAGAGCTGCGCTGAGGTTAGCAGCGCCCCCACTTCGTCGTGCAATTCACGGGCAACGCGACGGCGTTCTTCTTCGTACGCAACCAGCAACTGACGGGAAAGCCGTCGTAATTGCGCAAACAGGCGGGCATTCTGCAAGATGACAGAAGCCAGCGCTGCCAGCGACTGCAGCAGCGCCCGCTCATAGGGGGCGAAGGCGTCAGCCCGTGTGAAGCTGTCCGCACAGATCACCCCCTTGAGCGCATGCTCGGTGCGGATCGGCGCCACCAGCGCCGCTTGCAGGTGGCGTAGCGCCGGTACCGTACAGGCCTGTAGGGCAGCTGCCTCGACCGGATCCAGCGTATTGATGGTCTCCAGACGGGCCATCAGTTCGGCCGTGAGCGGCAGCGAAAAGCCGGGCTTTAGGGTTTCGGGTCCGCCGTCCTTCTGCGTCAGCACAAACCGATCGCCGCACCGCATCCAAAGCAGCACGGCCTCGGCTTCCGGCACAATCTGACGGGCCGTCTTCACCAGCTCCTCCTGCAGCCGCTCACAATCGGTCGTTTTTCCCATGAGCTGCCGGCTGACCTCCAGCAACTTCTCCAGCCCTTCCCGATAGCGTGCATTTTCGCGGGCAATGCGGTTACGCTCCGTGACGTCCTGCACGAGCACCAGTACGGCGGGCCGCCCTTCCCACTCGATCAGGTGCGAATCAATCTCCACCTCAAGCAGGCGTCCATCTTTTGTAAGATGTCGCCAGGGGCCCGAGTGTTTGAAAGCACCCCGTGGCGCCCAAGCGCTGGCAGCTACCTTCGGCCGATCTTCCTCTGGTCGAATGTCCAGAATGGTCATGCGCCGGAATTCTTCTGGGCTATAGCCGTAGCGCACAACGGCCGCCTGGTTCACTGCCAGAATGCGGAGCGTCTCCAAATCATAGACCCACATGGGGCGGGGGTTATGCTCGAAGAGTAGCCGATAACTGGCTTCCGATTCCTTCAGCCGCTCGGTCTGCTCCCGCAGCAGCCGCTGCCCCATCTGCATCAGTCCGTAGAGGAGCAGGGCCGAGAGCGTCACGAATAGCAGCCCTTTGGCCATCTGCCAGCGCGTAAGCGTGGCCGGATCCACGCCGGCCTGCATCAGCAGGTGATCGGACAGCAGGATCCAGAGCAGCCCCACGCTCCAGTAGATCAACGCGATGCCGGCGGGATCAAGCCAGAAGCGCCATTTTGTTCGTTGTCTGCGCATGGGCGCTTGAACAACCGAGCAAAGCGGCCTATGTTCTTTTATCAAATAAAAAATTGTGAAAAAATGCAAGCTCTTTTTTTGAACGAAGTTGTCTAGAAAGCGCTTCCATACTCGGCCTCTTATATGGAATCGCTGATGCACCGGAGCATGACGACGTAGCCCCTCATGGGCTGAACATAATCCACGGACACGACACGGCGGGCACAGCGGCCCGCCTCTAGGGAGTGGAAATGTGGTCGTTCGTCCGGTAGGGGTGCCCCGCCGCGTGCGCCCGGGCTTTCAGCCCGAGAAATAAGGCGCGGTTATGGGAACCCCCATGATGCCCGAACAATCGCGCTACCGAGAGGGAGCGTGTTCCAGGAGGTGCCTCAGGCGCTGGATCGCCTCCAGACAGGCGCGGCCGTTGTGGTAGGGTCCCTTCCAGAAGTCCACCTTGTCGTCGGGGTAGGGTGTGCCGTCATCACGAACGCGGGCGAACCATTCGCCGCCCTGCGCATCACGCTGACGCTGCCAGATGTAGCGCCAGACGCCTTCGGCGGCTTCGTAGAAGGCTACTTTACCACTTTCCTGATAGGCGTTCAGAAATCCTACCAGTGCCTCGGCCTGAGGCCACCAGTGCCGGTCGGTATCGAGATGTCCCTGCTCGTCGATTTCATAGTAAAGGCTACCATCTGGCGCCAGGCCTTCGGTCAGCGTAGTGTGGGCCAGATGCAACGAAGCCTGCTGCACCCGCGGGCGCAACGTTGCCTGCCCCAGCACGTCGACGGCTTCCAGAAGCAGCCAGCTTGCCTCAATGTCGTGACCGAACGAGACGACCCGCGAGCGCGGCCGCCAGCACTCGTCGAAGAACAGGATGAGATGTCCGGTGGCTGGGTGATAGATAGTCTGGAGGAACAGTTCGATCAGCGCCTGGAGCCGCATGGCTAGCTCTGCATCGTTCCATACGCGATACAGATTGGCGTAGGCTTCCAGGAGGTGTAGGTGTGTGTTCATGCTACGCGGCTCGGGCGCATCTTCTGTATCTTTTTAAACAAACGGATTGCTTAAAGCTTATCTTAGAAGCATTTACTTCGGGAATTGCACGGCACCGCCTATGCTGCTGGGCACCAATCTCAAGTACGCCAAGGCCTACAACGTCCGGATCGTGCTGGAGACGATCCGGCGCTTCGGGCCTATCTCGCGGGCCGAGGTGGCCCGCCGCACGGAGCTTACGGCCCAGACCGTCTCGAACATCACGCGCGAACTACTCGACATGGGCCTCATCTACGAGGCCGAACGGCTCCGCGACGGCCGCGGTGCCCCTTCCATCCAGCTGGCCATCAACCCCGACGGCGCCTACTCCATCGGGCTCGACCTGGACCGCGACCACCTGACTGCCCTGCTCGTCGACTTTGCCGGACAGATCCGCCGTCGCATCCACCAGGCGCTGGACGGCGCCCTTCCCCCCAACGAGGCCATGGACCTCCTGTCCCGCACGGTCGAAACGCTGCTTCAGGAGGCCAACCTCCCTCGCGAAAAAATCTGGGGCGTCGGCGTAGGTATTCCTGGTCCACTGGACGTCTCCGAAGAAGGACACGTCACCAACGTGGCCAACCCCAGAGCATTCCCAGGTTGGCACCGCGTGCCCGTCGTAGATATCCTCGAAAACCGCCTGAAGCTACCTATCTTCCTGGAAAACAACGCCACGGCCGCAGCCATCGGCGAACGCTGGTATGGCGCCGGCCAGCATATCGCCACCTTCTTCTATGTGTTCTTCAGCGAAGGGCTTGGCGGCGGCCTCATCTTTAACGGACAACCCTACGACGGCCACACCGGCAATGCCGGCGAGTTGGGCTACTGCTACCTGCCGCCCGAGGTACTCACCGCTGAAGATCTGGCCGTCTTCAAAAAGCCCCATCTGGGCATCCTATTCAGCGTACCGCGCCTTTACCGACGCCTGCAGGAGGCCGGCCATAGGGCCCATAGCCTGGAAGATCTGGAACCACTCTTCCAGGACAAAAACCCAATCCTGCTCGACTGGCTGCACCACGGCCTGGAACATCTGGCCCCGATCATCCTGGCCGTCGAGTACATCCTCGATCCCGAGGCCATCTTCTTCGGCGGTCGGCTTCCAGAGCCGATCATCACCTATATCATCGAATGGCTAACGCAGCGGCTGGCTGCGCTGCGCATCGAAGAAAAGCCGCCGGTGCAGTTGCTGCCAGGCACGGCTGGCGTCGATGCAGCCGCGCTCGGGCTGGCCACTCTGCCCCTTTACATCCAACTGGCCCCGGGCCTGCACGTACTCCTGAAAACCGGGGATCGAGAAACGCCGCTTCGGGCAACTGGCTCGGCTTCCTGAGCGCTTTTCTGTTCGAAGTCGTGAGTTTAATCCCAGACTTATGAAGAATCTTTTAACCCGAAACCCTGTAGCTAACTACAGGGCGTAATGAAAGCCTGCAAAACCATTGCCGAGCCATGCTAACCCGTGGCGAACTGGCGCAACGAGCCGGCGTGCATGCCGAAACGATCCGCTACTACGAGCAGCGGGGCCTGTTGCCTCCGCCCCGCCGGACGACCGCCGGCTATCGCGCCTACTCCGAAACGGACGTGGCCCGCCTGCGCTTCATCAAGCGCGCGCAGGAACTGGGCTTCTCGCTTCGCGAAATCGAAGAACTGCTGACGCTCGAGGCAACCCCGGGCGCCAGCAGCAGCCTGGTCCGCCAGCGAGCCATGGCCAAAATGGCTGAGATTGAGGCGAAAATCCAAGACCTAACGCGCATCCGCGACACGCTGCGCCGGCTGGTGGCCGCCTGCGACGGAAAGGCGCCCGTCGAACACTGCCCGATTCTCCATGCGCTGCACGACGACCATGGAACGCACCCCCACACCGGAATCCCTGACGGAAACGGCGCTGCGCCTGCCCGTTGAGGGTATGGAGTGCGCGGCCTGCGCCGTACGCATCGAGCGGCGGCTGCGCACCGTGCCGGGCGTTCGCCAGGCCAGCGTCAACTTCGCCACAGGCGAGGCGGCCGTGGCCATCGACCCGCAGGCCGTCCGTCTGGAGCAGCTCGTCTCGGCCGTCGAGGAAGCGGGCTACGGCGTGCGCACCGCAACGCTGCGGGTGCCGCTGACGCGCACGCCTTCGGCCGACGAACTGGAGCAACGCTTCGGCCGCACGAACGGCGTCCTGACCTGGGAGGTTACGGAGGAAGACGGGATGCCTACGCTTTGGGTGCACTATGTGCCCGTCGTGGCCGATCCGGCTGCCCTGCAGCAACAGCTTGTGGAAGCTGGCCTTCTGGCCGAAAGCGAACGTCAGGACGTCCCGACCGACCGCGAGGCGCTACGCCGCGAGCGCGAGGCGCACTACCGGGACGTCCGCCGGCGCTTCTGGATTGCAGCACTGCTGAGCCTGCCGGTGGTCGTGCTGGCCATGGCCCACGGCGCGCTGGACTTCCCCGGAAGCCGCTGGATCCAGCTGCTGCTCACTACCCCTGTGGTCTTTTGGGCCGGGCGGCCGTTCTTTACAGGTGCCTGGCGGGCTTTTCGCCACCACGTAGCCGACATGAACACGCTGGTGGCCATCGGCGTGGGCTCGGCCTATGCCTACAGCACGGTGGCCACCGTCTTTCCGAGCTTCTTCGAGGCAGCCGGGCGCGCACCAGACATCTATTTCGAAGCGGCGGCTGTCATCGTCACGCTGATCCTGCTGGGCCGCATGCTTGAGGCGCGGGCACGCGCCCACGCCAGCGCAGCCATTGAAAAACTGCTGGATCTGCAACCACCCCGCGCCCGCATAGAACGTAACGGCCACCTGGAAGAGGTGCCCGTCGAAGCTGTCCAGGTGGGCGACCGCGTTGTCGTCCGCCCCGGCGAAAAGATTCCGGTGGACGGCATCGTCGAGGAGGGCACAGCGGCCGTCGACGAGAGCATGATCACGGGCGAGTCGGTTCCGGTCGATAAAAAGCCCGGCGATCCGGTTATCGGCGGCACGGTGAACCAGAGCGGCGCGCTGGTGGTGCGCGTGACGCGCGTCGGGCGCGACACGGTGCTGCAGCAGATCGTCCGGCTCGTTGAAGCGGCGCAGGCCCGCAAGGCGCCTATTCAGCGCCTGGCCGATCGCGTCGCCGGTATTTTCGTGCCCGTGGTCATGCTGGTAGCGATCGCTACGTTCGTACTCTGGTTTGACTTCGGTCCGGAGCCGCGGCTGACGCACGCGCTGCTGACGTTCGTCTCGGTACTTATTATCGCGTGCCCGTGTGCGCTGGGTCTGGCTACCCCTACAGCGATCCTGGTCGCCACAGGCCGTGCAGCCCAACTGGGTGTGCTCATCAAAGGCGGCGACGCTCTGGAACGACTGCAGCAGGTCGACCTGGTCGTGTTCGATAAGACGGGCACGCTGACCGAAGGGAAGCCGCAACTGGCGCGCGTAATCCCGCTAAATGGCCACGATCCGGATACGCTTTTGGTGCTGGCGGCGGCCGTCGAGCAACGCTCAGAGCATCCGCTGGCCCGCGCTGTGGTCAAAGCAGCCGAAGCCCGTACGCTTACGCTGCCGCCCGTGAACGACTTTGAGGTGCGGGCTGGGCTGGGCGTGGCAGCCCTTGTTGACGGCCGTCGCGTACAGATCGGGCGCCCTGCTTTTCTGATCGAGCAAGGCATTCCGGTGCCCGAAGCGCAGGTGATCGTGCTGGCCGCCGAAGGCCATACGGTGGTGGCCGTGGCCATCGACGGTGTCCCGGCCGGTCTGCTGGCCATTACCGACACGATCCGGCCGTCAGCCGAGCCGGCTATCCGAGCGCTGCATCGTATGGGTCGCCGTGTGGCCATGATCACGGGCGACAGCGAAGCAGCCGCCCGGACCGTCGCCCGCCGCCTGGGCATCGATGAAGTGCGGGCCAATGTGCTGCCTCAGGACAAAGCCGCTGCCATAGCCGCCTTCCAGGCAGAGGGGCACGTTGTGGCTATGGTGGGCGATGGGATCAACGACGCGCCGGCCCTGGCACAGGCCGATGTGGGTATCGCCATGGGGTCCGGCACCGACATTGCCATTGAGGCGGGCGACGTCACGCTCATGCGGCCAGACCTGCGGGCCGTCGTCGACGCCTTCCGGCTGTCGGCCCGCACGCTTCGCACCATCAAGCAGAATCTGTTCTTTGCTTTCATCTACAACATACTGGGTATCCCGATCGCCGCAGGGGTACTCTACCCCTTCACCGGGTTGCTGCTTAGCCCGGTGATCGCCTCGGCAGCTATGGCGCTTTCGAGCGTCTCGGTCGTCACCAACAGCCTGCGCCTGCGGCGCCTTCAACCCGAACCTCTGGGCTGAACTATGGACGCGACTGCCTGGATCGTAACCCTGATCGGCCTGGCCACCATGGCCTGGGTTGTCTGGTACTTTTGGCTTTCGGAGCCTAAACATCCACAACCCCCAACCCAACCCGAAAAGACCGTCATGAAAACGCAGGAAACACTCAAGATCGAAGGCATGAGCTGCCAGCACTGCGTGCACGCCGTAACCAATGCCCTGAAAAAGCTCCCAGGCATCGAAGTGCAGTCGGTCGAAATTGGCCGCGCCACGGTCGCCTACAACCCGGCGCATGTCAGCCGGGACCAGCTCAAAGCTGCCATCGAAGCAGAAGGCTATACGGTGGTTTCCTGAAAGCAAGGTAGGACACCAGGTCTTCTGCGCCTGGTGTCCTACCTTAAAACAACTTAAGATGCATGTGAGCGGCTTTTAAGTCGCGCTTCTTGAACTTGTGCGCGGACAACCGACGGCGAGCATGAGCAGGCGGTTTCGACATGGCATCCAGAGCGTGGTGGCAGGGCTGGCGACGCTGCTGCTCACCGGTGCGTTTCACCTGCTGACGCCTCTCTGCGCCATGCCGATGGAGGACGTTACCCCGCCGGTTGCCTGCGCCACCATGTCCGACGTCCAGACGCATCCGAGCACGCCGACCTGTACGACCCTGGCGCCCTGCTGCAACGAGGAACAACCGCTTCTGAGCATCCGCCAGTCCGTTCCCTCCTACGGTGATGCGCTCTTGATCGTGAAAAGCCGCATTTCCCTGGGCACGCCCCATTTGCTTCGAGCTCCGGCTGCCCCCCCGAGCTTCATGGTAACCCTTCTCGTCCCATTGCACGTGCAATTCGCCGTCTTCCTGATTTGAGGGCCCGGGCGACGGCGTGCGATACCGTGCGCCGACCGCCTCGCTTTTGGATCAACACGTCGACGCTACCCCAGGGCCATCCATCCGGGAGACGTCTATGCACTGGCATTATTTCGTGCTACTCAGTCTCTTTATAAGCGCTGCAATTCCCGTTCGGGCGCAACGGCTACTGCAGGCCGACACGCTGCTGTCGTTGCCTTTGCTGCTCCGGGAGGCTCTCGAGGCCAACCCGGCGCTACAAGCAGCCCGATTGCAGGCAGCGGCCCGGGCCACATACCCTACCCAGGTCGGTGCACTGCCCGATCCATCCTTCGAGGCCGGCTATCGCCCGCTGGCCATCGGCGACGTGGGAGGACTGGCGCCGGCTTCTGCCATGCTTATGCAGCACCTGCCGCTTCCGGGCAAGCTCGGACTGGAAGCCGAGGCAGCCCGCCTGGAGGCCGAGGCGACGGCACAGGAGGCCGATGCGCTGGCGCTGCGACTGGCCTATGCCCTGCGCACGACCTATTACGAGCTGTATCGGCTGCAGGAAACGCGCCAGCTGATCGAGGACTTTCAGACGCGGCTGCAAGCCTTTGCCGAGGCAGCGGCCGTTCGCTATGAAGTCGGCCAGGGCTCCCAGGCGGCCGTTTTGCGCGTCCAGCTCGAGCGGCACCGGCTCTCCCACCAGCTTCTGGACCTGCAGGGCGCCTGGCGAGCCCGTTATGCGCAACTGATCCAGCTCACCGGCCGCATCGATCTGCCCGACACGGCACGGCTGGTACCGCCCGAGCCGCCGATGCAACTTCCTTCCATTCCGCTGGAGGAAGCCTTCCAACGCCATCCTGAAGCGCTGGCACTCCGGCTCCGGGAAGACCGGGCGCGCACGCTCATTCGCCACGCACGCCGCGCGTACTGGCCAGACGTTGTCGTCGGTGTGGGTCTCATGGACATGATGCGCATGAACCAGCCCGTGGCGCCACTTTCGGCGCTGCGTGACCGCTTCGCCATCCGTATCGGCGTGGTGCTTCCGCTCCAGCGTGGGCAGCGGAGCGCCCGCGTCGAAGAAATGCGTCTGGAGGCCCGCATGCTGGAATCTCGCTACCAGGACCTGCGCAACCTGTTCGAGAGCCAATGGCGTGCCCTCAAAGCACGTTTTGCGGCCGACCGGGCCAACCTGGCCCTGCTTGAACAGACGCTGATCCCGGAGGCCCGCACTACGCGCGAAGCACTGCTCAGCGCCTACACGACCGGACAGGCTTCTTATCTGGACCTGCTCGATGCCGAGCACGCGCTTTTTGAGCTGGAGCGCCAGCGCGTCGACACGATCACGCGGCTGCTTGTCACGCAGGCCGAAGCTGAACAACTACTGGGATTGCTTCCTATCAACCAGGCTAGAGAATGAGCCATGCGGTCACGCATTCTACTGTTTTCGGGCTTGCTGGGTCTGCTCTTGATCGCTTACCTGACCCGCCCGCTGTGGCGGAGCGGTTCGGAAGCGATGCAGACCCCTGCCGACACCGCCACAGCCACCGTTCCTGCAACGAGCGAGCTGGCCGCCTTCGATAAAAACGGCGATGGCATCGTCTACCAGGATCCCATGCACCCCTGGATTGTCCAGGATGCTCCAGGCAAGGCGCCGGACTGCGGTATGGACCTCGTCCCGATCCCCGTCCATGAAGGGATGGATATGGGCGAAGAAGGAACGATCCGGATCGACCCGGTCGTCCTGCAAAACACAGGCGTGCGGCTGACGACCGTCGAGGTAGCCCCGCTGGCGCCGACGGTACGGACCACTGCCCGCCTAGAAGTTAACGAGCAGCAGCTCGTAGCTGTCTCGCCCAAGATTGAGGGCTGGGTCGAGCGGCTATATGTCGACTATGAGGGGGCCCGCGTCCGGAAAGGCGAACCGTTGCTGGAAATCTACAGCCCGGCGCTGGTCTCCACCCAGGAGGAGTATCTGCTGGCGCTGCGCAACGTGCAACAACTGGCCGGTACACCGGCCGAAGCCGATGCCCGTCGGTTGCTCGAAGCAGCCCGCCGGCGCCTGCTGTTCTGGGACATCACCGACGAGCAGATTCGCCAGCTCGAAGCGACCGGCCAGCCGCGTAAAACGCTGACGCTCTACGCCCCGGCTTCGGGGACCGTGTTGGAAAAGCATGTCGTCGAAGGCCAGCAGATCAGATCGGGCCAGACCCTCTTCGTGCTGGCCGACCTTTCAACGCTCTGGCTACAGGTGGATGTCTATGAGCACGACCTGAGCTGGATAAAGCCGGGCATTGCCGCTGAAATAATCCTGCCGTATGGCCCCACTGTTCGGCTGCAAGGACGGGTTGATTACGTCTATGACACGCTGGACCCGGCCACGCGTACGGCCCGTGCGCGGATCGTGGTGCCCAACCCAGGTCTGCACCTCAAACCAGGCATGTATGCCCTGGTAACCCTCCAAGGGCAACCCACACCGCCGCGCCCCCGCATTCCCTCCGAGGCGCTTGTGCGCTACGGTGCAGATGCCTGGGTGATCTTAGCGCTGGCAGAAGGACGCTTCCGACCTGTGCGCGTGCAGCCTGGCTTAGAAGCTCAAGGCTATGTGCAAATCTTAGAAGGGTTGCAGGGAGGAGAATCCATCGTAGCCCGCGCCCAATTTCTGATTGACTCCGAAGCGCGGCTGAAGCAAGCCCTGGCAGCGTTCGTGGGCGGTCATCAACACAGCGATACCCCATCCCCTCAAACACAACCGCAGCCTTCCTCACAGGCTGCTGCCCATCAAGAGGATCACGATACAACCGTTGTGGCCATCCGGGTCGATGCCAGCGGCTTTGTGCCTTCCCGCATTGAAGTTCCTCTCGGACACCCCGTGCGCATGGTGGTCACGCGCGCCACAGACCAGACCTGTGCAACTGCCATTCAGATGCCTGAGCTGGGCATCGGTCCGGTTGACCTGCCGCTGCACCAACCGGTAACGCTCACCTTCATGCCAGAGCGCGCGGGGTCCTACACGTTCACCTGCGGCATGAACATGCTCAAAGGGACACTGCTGGTGCTTGCTAACCGCTAAACGATTGCCCAGCCATGATCGAACGGATCATCACCTGGAGCGCACACAACCGCCTACTCATTCTGACGCTCACGCTTTTGATCGGCGGGCTTGGTCTGTGGGCCACATTGAACACCCCGATTGATGCCATACCGGACCTGTCGGATGTGCAGGTTGTTATCCGCACCGAGTATCCAGGCCAGGCGCCCCAGATCGTCGAAGACCAGGTCACCTATCCGCTGGCTACGGCCATGCTGGCCGTGCCGGGTGCCCGCACGGTCCGCGGCTACTCCATGTTCGGGACTTCGTTCGTCTACGTGATTTTCGAAGATGGCACGGACCTGTACTGGGCCCGGAGCCGCGTGTTGGAATACCTGAACCAGGTAAGCCTTCCGGAAGGTACCAGGGTCAGCCTGGGACCCGATGCCACCGGCGTTGGCTGGGTTTTTCAGTACAGTCTGATCGATACAACGGGTCGCTACGATCTGGCCGATCTGCGTGCCCTTCAGGACTTTTTCCTGAAATACGAGCTGCAGTCTATTTCAGGGGTTGCGGAGGTAGCTACAGTCGGCGGCTTTGTCAAACAGTACCAGGTGGTGGTCGATCCTCAGAAGCTGCTGGCCTATGGCATTCCGCTGAGCCACGTCCGTATGGCCATCCAGCGTTCCAACCAGGAAGTAGGAGCCCGGCTGCTGGAACTGGGCGAGCGCGAGTTCATCGTGCGCGGCCGGGGCTACCTGCAGGGCATTGACGACCTGCGCAAGATCCCGCTCAAAGCACGCGACGGGACGGTTATCACGCTGGATGATATCGCCACCATCCAACTTGGTCCGGAAATACGCCGCGGTATTTCTGAACGCGACGGAGAAGGCGAAGTGGTCAGCGGCATCATCGTGATGCGCTACGGCGAAAATGCGCTGCGCGTCATCGAACGCGTAAAAGCCCGTCTGGCCGAACTCCAGGCAAGCCTGCCGGTCGGCGTTCAGATTGTCGTAGACTACGACCGCTCTCGCCTGATCCGGGAGGCTGTCCACACAGCGACAATCAAGCTCTGGCAGGAGCTGGCAGTGGTTGCGCTGATCGTCTTTGCCTTTCTGCTCCATGTGCGCAGCGCGTTCGTGGCTTTGGTCTCGGTGCCGGTAGGCGTGCTGATTTCCCTGCTGATCATGTATCTCCTTGACATCAATGCCAACATCATGAGCCTGGGCGGTATCGCGGTGGCCATCGGCGTGATGGTCGATGCCTCGCTCGTGATGGTAGAAAACGCGCATCGTCTGCTGGAACAAAAGCGCCGCCAGTTGAACCGCCCGTTGCGACAACCCGAACATATGCAAACCGTACTGGCAGCTGCCCGGGAAGTAGGGCCCAGTCTGTTTTTCTCACTGTTAGTGGTCACTATCAGCTTTTTACCGGTTTTTGCGCTACAAAACATTGAAGGCCGCCTGTTTCGGCCGCTGGCCCTTACCAAAACCTTTGCCATGGCAGCAGCTTCGGGTCTCGCCATTACCCTGATTCCAGCCTTGATGGTCGTTTTCGTACGTGGGAAGATTCGGCCCGATGCACACAATCCCCTGACGCGCTTTTTTGCCTGGCTCTACCGCCCGGTTATTCGCTACACGCTCCGCCATCCCTGGCGGGTGGTGCTGAGCAGTGGGTTGCTGTTAGCCCTCACGCTGTTGCCGGTGCAGCGCCTGCTGCTGGGACGCGTCTACCTGGACTTTCCCCAGATCGGCTCCGAATTCATGCCGCCGCTCAATGAAGGCGACCTGCTGTACATGCCCACTGCGCTGCCGGGTCTTTCCCCCCAAAAAGCCAAAGAGCTGCTGCAGTTGACGAATCGCATTATTAAAAGCTTTCCAGAAGTGGCTTCCGTAACAGGCAAGGCTGGACGCGCTGAAACCGCCACTGACCCAGCTCCTCTCTCAATGTTCGAAACGATTATTCAGCTCAAAGATCCGCGGGAATGGCGGCCAGGCATGACGCTGGATCGGCTCATCGAAGAAATGGATCAGGCGCTGCGCATTCCAGGACTGACCAACGCCTGGACGATGCCCATCAAAAACCGTACGGACATGCTGGCTACCGGTATGCGCACCCTGCTGGGCATTAAACTAATGGGTCCTGATCTGGCCACGCTCGAGCGGCTGGGCATAGAACTGGAACGCCTGCTACGTGAAGTGCCCGGCACGCGTTCGGTCTATGCCGAACGGGCCATGGGCGGCAGCTACCTGGACGTCGTGGTCGATCGTGCCGAAGCTGCCCGCTATGGCCTGACCGTGGGGGATGTGCTCGACATCGTGCAGATGGCCGTCGGCGGCATGAACGTGACCACCACCATCGAGGGTCTGGAGCGCTATCCCGTGCAGATGCGCTATCCGCACGCGCTACGCGACAACCTGCCGGCCCTGCGCCAGGTGCTCGTGCCCACTCCAACGGATGCTCAGGTGCCGCTGGGCCAGCTGGCCCGCTTCGAGCTGGTCGAAAGCCCCCCCATGATCAAAAGCGAAAATGCTCGTCCTAATGTCTGGATCTACATCGATTTGGGGCAGGGGGTTGACATTGGCTCCTATGTGCAACGTGCCCGGGAGCTGGTGGCACGCGAAGTGACCCTGCCACCGGGCTACGCGCTGGTCTGGAGTGGTCAATATGAGTACATGGAGCGGGCTAATCGTCGGTTGCAGTTTTTAGGTCCGCTTACGCTGGGACTGGTTTTCCTGTTGCTGCTGTTGCACTTTCGAAATATCCGTGAGCCCCTGCTGTTGCTTATCACGCTTCCCCTGGCTGCCATTGGGGCGGTCTGGCTAATGGTCCTGCTCAATTTTAACATGAGCATTGCCGTGGCTGTCGGATACATCGGAGTCGTTGGCCTGGCAATTGAAACCGGCGTGGTCATGCTGGCCTTTCTTAACGAAGCGGTTCATCGCTATCAACAGGAAGGGCGGCTTACCACACCAGCACAACTTCAAAATGCGCTTGAAGAAGGCGCGCTCATGCGTCTGCGCCCGCTGCTGATGACCGTAGCAACCACGCTGATCGGTCTGCTCCCCATCATGTTTGGTACCGAAACCGGTGCCGAAGTAATGAAGCGGATTGCGGCCCCTATGGTAGGGGGACTTTTCACGGCAGCTGCCCTGACGCTCGTTATCCTTCCGGCACTTTTTATGATCATTCACCAGAGGCGCCTGCGGCAGGAATTGGAAACGACGACTACCAGCCATCAGCCCGAACTGGCCCCAACGCCTTCGTCTTCCTAAAAAACACGGAAAACAGATACGTTGGCCCGTTTCTTGTCCGGTGCTGCCTTGTTAACTTCTGGCGGCACGGCGACACTAAATCGGCGCTTCAATGCGCATCCGAACGGGACTGACGCTGCTGGTCCTGCTGTTATCCGCCGCGACGGAGGTATCGGCCCAGCTGGTGCCCCCGCACGGCACACTCCTGGAGTGGGGTGCCGGCCTGCGCCGCCTGATCCTGGACCGCACGCACGGCTATGGCGGCCGCTACTACGAAGGCGGGCTCTTCCGCACCTTCACCCGCCAGATGGACTACGAGTACGAGCTGGACCTGCTCACCTATCGCTTCACGCTGTTCGACGATCCGATGTGGGTGCAGACCTCGGGTGGCTACCGGGTTTACACCGGAAGCATCGACTACGGCGAATTCGTCACCGAAAACCAGATCAAGCACGCTGTTCAACTAGGCCGGCGCAGCACATTCTACGTGCTTGGCGTGCAGGAGGAAAACCTGCGCGCCCGTCGCTTTTTCGTCGAAGTGGGCTATCGCTACCAACTGGCGCCCGGGCATCAGATCGGTGTGCGCCACACGCTGGGCATGGAAAAAGACGACCTGGACCTGTCGCTGCACTACACCTGGCGGTCGCTCGCCGAAGGCGGGGTGCATCTGGAGCTGGGGCTGCTCGACTGGACCGGCAACTTCGTCTATCACCTGATCGCCAACAGCAACCGGAGCTTCGACACGCGCCAGCGCTATCTGCGGCGTCCGTACTTCTGGGCCCTCGAAGCCACTACCCCATCCCGCTGGCCGGTTCGGGCCGAACTGACGGCCGGGCTGCAGCGCCGCTCCCGCGCCCGGGTAGATGAAACCGTCGCCCGCATCCCCGGCCACGCCGGCTACGTGACCGAACACCTGGCCACTTTCTACAACGAAGAGGCCGTCCGCTACCTGGGCGTCCTGCTGGAATACACTGGTTCATTTTTCACGCTGGGCGCCACCTATCGGGGAAGCTACGGCGCCGTCACGCGCACGCCCAGCGCCGACAGCACGGGCTGCTGGGAGGCCGCCTCCGGACTGGGACGCTGCCACGTCCCCTATCCTCACGATTTTCAGACCCGCGAGTACACCAGCGCCTTTGGTCTGCACGGCGCGCTGCGCTGGCGACAGCTGGAGCTGCGCACCGAGTGGGTCCGCGCCATCCATGCGGATCGCTTGACTGGGGCGGCGCTTCCCGAAGCTTACGTGGTGCCGTACGACTTCCGCGAACGTCGCCTGACCGGCAAAACCCGGCTGAGCTATTTCACTGCGAAAGGCCTCTGGGCTGGGCTAGAGTACAACCTGGAAGACCGCAACGTGCGAGGGCCACGTCAGGGCGGCACGATCAACCTGCCCTTTCGCCGTAACTTTCCGGACCAGGTCGTGCCGTTCAACCGGCGGTTTACCCTGCTGCTGGGGTACCAACGCCCCACGTTGGCATTGACGCTGGGGGTATCGTACGATCAGGATGGGGATCTGTACAGCGGTTGGGGCATTCCCAGCCAGTGGCGTGACAAGCCGGCCCGCTTTGACGGTGGCTTTTTCCGCCTGCAACTGACCTGGCCTTCAACACAGTTTTAAATCCAAACCTTTTATGCGCACTCATCAACTGCCGCTTTTTGCCGCCGCAGCCCTCCTCTGTCTGTGCGGCTTGGCCTGTCATACCCGAACTTCAACGCTGCCCACCGAAATCCATATTGAAGCCGGTATGGTGGGTTTTCGTCCTTCAACCATCGAAATTCCAGCTGGGCAACCCGTCCGGCTTATTTTTACTCGCACGATCGACAGCGCCTGCTTGGAGCAGGTGCAAATTCCGGACTTAGGGATCGGACCAGTAGCGCTGCCCCTCAATCAACCCGTAACCATCGAGGTCATAGCATCCGAAGCCGGAACGTTTCAATTCACCTGCGGCATGGAAATGACGAAAGGTACGCTGGTGGTCAAGCGTTAAGGGATGCAGCTCGAGGCCGCGTTTCGGTTAGCGTAGTGAGCGCTACCAAACCAGAAAGCACGGTAAGCGCAGCCACAATAGCAATTGCTCTGGGCAGGCTCAGCACGTCGGCCAGCGCACCGGCCAGCAGGGCCCCGACCACGTAGCCCCCATCGCGCCAGAGGCGATAGACGCCCACGGCCGTCGAGCGCCAGGTAGGATGCGCTACGTCGCCGATAGCGGCCAGTAGCGTCGGATACACCATGGCCGTACCGACACCCAGTCCGACCATGGCGAGCGCCTGCCAGGCAAAGGCATCGGCGAGCGGCATCGCGCCAATACTCAGGCCCTGCAGCACCATCCCCCCTACAATGAGCGGCCGCCGGCCGATGCGATCTGAAAGCGCACCGGTTAAGAGCTGCCCCAGTCCCCAGACGGCCGGGTAGAGCGCGGCCAGCCAACCGATCTGCGTCAATCCATAGCCCAGCATGGCAAAAAAGAGCGGAAACAGCCCCCAGGCCATGCCGTCGTTCAGATTGTTGACCAGACCCGCCTGACACACGGCAAACAGCCGCCGGTCGTGCCAGGACGTACGTGCGAACACTTCTCTAAACGATGGGACCGGCTCCGAAGCATCGAAATGCTGCCGGGCCTCCAGATCGGCATGATGTTGCGTCTCGCGCACGAAAAATGCTGAAAGCAGCAGCCCGGCCGCTGAAAACGCCACGCCCAGATAAAATGGCTGCGGACGCAATCCGTAGGCCGCAGCAATATAACCGGTAGCCAATGCTGCCAGCGACACAGCCAGATAGCCGGCCGCCTCGTTGAGTCCCATGGCCAGCCCGCGCTGGCGGGGTCCGACCAGGTCGATCTTCATGATGACGGTCATCGACCAGGCCAATCCCTGATTTAATCCGAGCAGCACATTGGCCACCACCACCCAGGTCCACGACGGCGCCCACATCAGCAGCCAGGGTACCGGTAGCCCGACCAGCCATCCGGTCAGCAGCACCCGACGGCGGCCAATCCGATCGCCTAGCCGCCCCGCCAGCAGGTTGGCCAGCGCCTTGGTCAGCCCAAAGCTCGCCACGAACGACAGCGTCGCCACCCGCGAGGCCAGCCCAAACTCCTGCTCGGCTAGCAGCGGCAAGATGGCCCGCTCCATCCCCACCATCGCTCCCACAAAAGCATTCACCACCACCAGCAGCGCAAACTGCTGCCAGTTGGCCCGCAGTCCCAGATGCACCTGTGCTGTCTCCATGGGCAAGCCTCCAAAGTCAGACCGGCCAGCGCTGTCGCTCCCAGGCCTGCTGCCAGAACATCCACTCGTAGCGCACGCTTATGCAAAAGGCTTCTTTCGCACGCGTCCGCGCCGCCTCATCAGCCTCCCTGGCAAACCGTTCCAGCCGCTCCAGCAGGTTGTCCATGTACGTATGGAATTCCGGATTGCTGTACATCCGTAGCCAGTCGACATACGGATGCGCATCGGGAATCTCACCCAGCTCATGCACCAAATGGTGTCCCAACTCAATGTAGAGCCACGGACAGGGCGTGATGGCCGCCACCGCCTCGACCAGCGTACCCCGCAAGGCCGTTGCGATCATGTGGTCCTGATAGGCCCGATTGTTCGGGGTCAGCTCGAGGCGGGCTACATCTTCCAGCGTGTACCCCAGCTTCTTGCCATAGCCGGCATGCAGCTCGCGTTCAACAACCAACGCCAGCCGGGCTGCGTCGATGAACCATAGCTTGTCGTCGGGCCGCACGCACCGCGTAGCTATCAGACTGCAGGCATCGGCAAAGGCTTCCAAGTAACGGGCATCCTGCATCTGGTAAAAGCGAAACCGCTCGGCGTCGAGCGTGCCCTCGGCCAATGCCCGCACGAACGGATGCTGAAACGACGCGCCCCAGGCCTCCACAGCCGCCTCCAGACACGCCTGCGCAAACGGAGGGACCGTATAGGGTCGATCGGTGATCGGTAAGGGTTGAACGTTCATCGCTCCTCCAATAAAAGAGATACCGTAAAGGACAGGCAAAACTTTTTCTACACCGGTATGACCCGGATCAGGTTCCAAGGGTATACGCTCAGCCTGACCGCTTCAAATGGCCAGACACCCCCGACTTCGCTTTAGGTATTCGAACAGCAACTTTTTTTGAGGACCCCACCTTGTAAAAAAGCGAGACGCATGATATGTTATCTTTCGTCCTTTGTTAAGTAGCTACGTAGCCTGAGTGCCCTATGCCTTCAACCCGCCGCACCTTTCTGCAACAGAGCCTGCTGGTTGGCTCTGGCCTGTTTGGCTGGCCTACGTTAGAAGCACTTGCACGTAAGCCCTGGGCCCCTCCTTCGGATCGGTTGCACGTTGGCGTCATTGGCTGCAATGGCATGGGATGGGCCAACCTGCGCGCTCACCTGGGCGTGCCTGAGGTTGAAGCGCTGGCCCTATGTGACGTAGACGCCCGGGTGCTCCAGCGCCGCGCAAGCGAACTGGAGCAGCTCCGTGGTCGCCCCCCACGCGTATTTTCCGACTACCGCCGCCTGCTTGAAGACCCGGACCTTGATCTCGTCATCATTGCCACCCCGGATCACTGGCACTGCCGCATGCTCGTCGATGCCGTCGAAGCCGGCAAGCATGTTTACGTCGAGAAACCTCTGGCGAATTCAATTGCGGAGTGCCAGGCTATGGAAGCTGCGGTCCGCCGAACCGGACGCATTGTTCAGGTAGGCCAGTGGCAACGGAGCGGACCGCACTATGCCCAAGCCATCGAGCTGGTTCGTTCAGGCGCCTTGGGACGCATCCGCTTGGTCAAAGCCTGGGCCTATCAAGGCTGGATGAAACCTATCTCCGTACAGCCCGACGGTGAACCACCCCCCGGCGTGGACTATCAAATGTGGCTGGGTCCCGCACCGCTACGCCCCTTCAATCCGAACCGATTCCACTTCAATTTCCGCTGGTTCTGGGACTATGCCGGTGGGCTGATGACCGATTGGGGAGTGCACGAACTGGACATTGCGCTATGGGCCATGCAGGCCGAAGCCCCCAAAACCATTCAGGCCAGCGGCGGCAAACTCGGCTACCCTGACGATGCCTCTGAAACGCCCGATACCCTGCAGGCCCTCTTTGCCTATGACACATTTACCCTACTCTGGGAACATGCCACGGGAATCGACGGGGGGAACTACGGCCGTAGCGAAGGCATCGCCTTTATTGGCAACAATGGCACGCTGGTCGTCAACCGCGAAGGCTGGGAAGTACTGCCCGAAACCGAGATGCAAGACGGACGTCGCGTCTACCGCATGCAAGCCATGCCGCGTCAGGCGCGCCAGGGCGACTACCTGGCCTTTCACGTGCAAAACTTCATTGAAGCCATCAAGACGAATGATCCTTCTCGACTGGCCTGCGACGTACACGCTGGGGCTGTAGCCGCTATCAATGCCCACCTGGGCAACATCGCCTACCGTACCCGACGCATGCTGTATTGGGACCCTGCGCAGCAACAAATCATCGGCGACCCTGAGGCTCAAGCCTACTTACGTCCAACATACCATAACGGCTGGACCTTCCCAGACTTCTAACGTTCACGCGCAACAGCAATCCCGAGGACGCGCTTCATGAAACCTTTAGTCGCCTTATCTTTTACATCAGTATGTAATGATATCAGAATATGCTTTTGGATAGCTCTCCCACAACGGTAGCGCTAAAAGCAAAGCTTTTTCGGGGTTTTGCCGATCCGTCGCGCCTGGCCCTGCTGGAGGCGTTGCGCGAGGGGCCGCAGACCGTCACAGCACTCGTTGAAGCCACAGGGTTGACGCAACCAAACGTCTCTAACCATCTGCGCTGCCTATTGGATTGCGGGCTGGTAAGTCGTGAGCGTCGCGGGCGCTTTACGGTCTATCGACTGAGCGACGACCGCGTGGCTGAATTACTCCGACTGGCAGGGCAGGTACTGGCCGAAGTTGCGCGTGGCGTTTACCGCTGCACCCGTTATAACGTGTTATGAGGCGCATCGAGCTACCTGTTGAAAGCATGGACTGTGCCAGCTGCGCGCGCCACGTGGCCCAGGCGCTTGAGCAGGTGCCGGGCGTCTGCCGCGTCGAGGTGTTGCTGGCAGCACAGAAAGCCATACTGGAAGTGGACCCGATCTGTCCGCCAGAGCCTGAAGCCCTCTGCCGGGCCGTAGAAGCTGCCGGCTACCGGGTACCCCCCACCGAAACGCCTGCGCCGGCTGCTCCCCCGACGCGTCGCATTGCCGGTCTGCTGGCGTTTCTGTTTGGCGCCGTGCTGACGGTCGTCGTACTTGGCGAATGGCTAGGGCTGTTCGAGCGGCTGACAGAGCAGGTGCCGCTACCGATCGGCGTCGTGCTGGTCGGGGTGCTGGGGTATCCGGTTTTTCGCCAGGTGGTGCAGGCGTTACTTCGGGGTCGTATCCTCGCCCATACGCTGATGAGCATCGGCGCGCTGGCTGCCCTGCTCGTTGGCGCCTGGCCAACAGCGGCCGTCGTGGTTTTCTTCATGCGGGTGGGGGACTTTGTGGAACGCTTCACAACGGAGCAAGCCCGAAGCGCTCTGCGGGGCTTGAGTCGGCTCATGCCCCGCACGGCTCGCGTGGAGCGCGCTGGCGACTTGGTTGAAGTGCCCGCCGAAGCCGTGCAACCGGGCGAGGTGGTGCTGGTGCGTCCGGGCGAGCGCGTGCCGGTCGACGGCGAGGTGCTGGAAGGCATGGCTACACTCGACACTTCGGCCCTCACCGGCGAGTCGATGCCCACCGAGGTGGGTCCAGGCAATGCGGTATTAGCCGCCTCGCTGGTACGTCAGGGCTATCTGCGGCTGAAGGTCGCGCGCACAGGCGCTGCCACCACGTTCGGTCGCATCCTGCATCTGGTCGAAACCGCCGAAGCGAACCGAAGCACCACCGAGCGCCTGGCCGATCGCTTTTCGGCCTACTATCTGCCGGTGGTGGCGACGGTAGCGCTGGGCACCTACCTGCTGCGCGGCGATGTGATGGCCACGGTGGCCGTGCTGGTAGTAGCCTGTAGCTGTGCGTTCGCGCTGGCCACGCCCGTGGCCGTGCTGGCGGCCGTCGGTGCAGCCGCCCGCCAGGGAATCGTAATCAAGGGCGGCCGCTACCTAGAGGCGCTGGCCCGCGCCGACGTGGTGCTGATCGACAAAACCGGTACGCTCACACTTGGCCGCCCCCGGCTCACCGACTTGGTGCCGCTTGACGGCCGCTCGCCGGATGCGCTGCTGGCGCTGGCCGTTGCGGCCGAGTACGCCTCGGAGCATCCGCTGGCTGAAGCGATCCGCGAGGCGGCCCGCACACGTGGCCTGCCGCTGCGTCGACCCGACGAAGCCCGTCCGCTGCCAGGTATTGGCATCGAAGCCCGCCTCGACGGCCACCGGGTGCGTCTGCAGCGATTCTCCGCGTCCGACGCCTTCCCGGAAGCCGTCCGGCTGGCGGCCGAGGGCAAGACGCTCATCCTCATGGAAGTGGACGGTCGTCCGGCCGCCCTGCTGGCCGCTGCCGACACCGAACGGCCAGGCCTGCGCGCGTCGCTGGATGCCTTGCGCAGCCTGGGCATCCGGCATCTGGAATTGCTCACTGGCGATCACCCCCGTGCGGCCGAACCGCTGGCCCATCGGCTGGACCTGCGCTGCCGGGCTGGCCTGCTGCCCGACGACAAGATCCGCATCGTCCGGGAATACCAGGCCCGGGGCCACACGGTCGTGATGATCGGCGACGGCGTCAACGACGCTCCGGCCCTCATGCAGGCCGACGTGGGCATCGCCATGGGCTCGGGCACCGACGTCGCACTCGAAACAGCTGCCATCGTGCTGCTCCGCGACGACTGGCACCAGCTTCCCGCCCTGTTCCGGCTGGCCCGGCGCACGCGCCGCACCATTGCTGTCAACCTCGGTTTTACGGCGCTCTACAACCTGATCGGCCTCACGCTCGCAGCCCTGGGCTATCTGCCCCCCGTGCTGGCGGCGGCCGCCCAGTCGTTGCCTGATCTGGGCATTTTAGGCAACTCGGCCCGGCTGCTCCGTGCCCGTTTGTTGGCTTCCTGACCGATCGGCTGCCATCCTGTCACCCGCTGGCTGACCGGTATGTTTTTCGTAAAATTCCGGCATGCACCCATTTACTGGCAAGGTGTCAGGGAGCGCAAACCAATCAACTACGTGAAAACAATGAACCTGCAGAAATTCACAGTCAAAGCGCAGGAAGCGGTACAGCGGGCGCTGGAAATTGCGGCGCAGAAGAACCATCAGGCGATCGAGCCGCCGCACCTGTTTAAGGCGTTGCTAAGCGAGCCACAGGGTACGGCGGTATCCATCCTGAAGCGGCTGGGTGCCAGCCTGGAGCTGCTCAACACGAAGACAGACCAGACGCTGGCCAAGCTGCCCGTTGTGCGCGGCGCCTCCGTCTCGGGTCAGTACGTGGGGAACGAACTGAAGAAGGTGTTCGACCGCGCCCTGGCCGAGGCGGACCTGCTTAAAGACGCGTACGTCTCGACCGAGCACCTGCTCATCGCACTGGCCGAAAGCCAGACGGACGTCGGGCAGGCGCTTCGGGAGCAGGGCGTCACCAAGGAAAAAATTCTGAACGTACTCAAGGACGTGCGCGGCACGCAGCGCGTCACCGACCCGCATGCCGAGGAGCGCTACGAGGCGTTGCAGCGCTACGGCCGTGATCTGACGGAGCTGGCCCGCAAGGGCAAGCTGGACCCCGTCATCGGCCGTGACGAAGAAATCCGGCGCGTGCTGCAAATCCTCTCGCGCCGGATGAAGAACAACCCGGTGCTGGTCGGTGAGGCCGGCGTCGGTAAGACGGCCATCGTCGAAGGGCTGGCGCTGCGTATCGTGCAGGGCGACGTGCCCGAAAGCCTCAAGGACCGGCGCATCGTGGCGCTCGATATGGGCGCCCTGCTGGCCGGCGCCAAGTATCGGGGTGAATTCGAGGAGCGGCTGAAGGCGGTCGTTCAAGAAGCAGCGGCCTCCGAAGGCCAGGTGATTCTTTTTATCGATGAGCTGCATACCGTTGTGGGGGCAGGAGCGGCCGAAGGCGCCGTCGATGCCGCCAACATCCTCAAGCCGGCGCTGGCGCGGGGCGAGATCCGCGTGATCGGCGCCACGACGCTCGACGAGTACCGGAAATACATTGAAAAAGACAAGGCGCTGGAGCGGCGCTTCCAACCTGTCCTTGTCGATGAACCTTCGGTCGAAGATACCATTTCGATCCTGCGTGGGATCAAAGACCGCTACGAAGTGCACCACGGCGTGCGCATCACCGACGGAGCACTGATCGCCGCCGCCGAACTCTCGCATCGGTACATTACTGACCGGCATCTGCCCGACAAGGCCATCGACCTGATCGACGAGGCGGCTGCCCGGCTGCGGATCGAAATCGACTCGATGCCCGACGAACTGGACCAGCTCGAGCGGCAGATCCGCCAGCTTGAAATCGAGCGCGAGGCCGTTAAACGCGATAATGACCAAGAAAAGCTCAAGGCAATCAACGAGCAGCTCGCCAACCTCGAAGAGCAGCGGCGAGCACTCCGGGCGCGCTGGCAACAGGAAAAAGAGCTGATCCAGCGCATCCGGCAAATCAAGGAAGAAATCGAACAGCTCCGGATCGAATCCGAGCAACTGGAGCGGCAGGGTGAGTACGGCCGCGTGGCCGAGATTCGCTACGGCCGCATTCCCGAGCTGGAAAAGCAGCTCAAAGCGGCGCAGCAGCAACTGGAGGAAGTCCAGAAAGACGGTGCCCTTCTGAAGGAAGAGGTGACGGCCGAGGACATTGCAGAGATCGTCGCCCGCTGGACGGGCATCCCCGTCGCGAAGCTGCTCGAAAGCGAGCGCGAGAAGCTGCTCCGGCTCGAAGAGGAGCTGTCCAAGCGCGTGGTCGGGCAGCCCGAAGCCATCTCGGCCGTGGCAAACGCCGTGCGGCGTGGCCGCGCCGGGCTTCAGGAGCCGAATCGGCCCATCGGGTCGTTCATCTTCCTGGGCTCAACCGGCGTCGGGAAGACCGAGCTGGCCAAGGCGCTGGCCGAGGCGCTCTTCAACGATGAAAACGCCATGATCCGCATCGACATGAGCGAGTATCAGGAGCGTCACTCGGTCAGCCGGCTCATCGGCGCCCCGCCAGGCTACGTGGGCTACGAGGAAGGCGGCCAGCTCACCGAAGCGGTCCGGCGTCGGCCTTACTCGGTCATCCTGCTCGACGAGATCGAAAAGGCCCACCCGGAGGTCTTCAACATCCTGCTCCAGGTGCTCGACGACGGCCGACTCACCGACAACAAGGGCCGCACGGCCGACTTCCGCAACACCATCATCATCATGACGAGCAACCTGGGCTCCGAGCTCATCCGCGAGCGCATCGACGCCTTCGGTGGCGAGGTGCCGCCCGAGGTCTATGAGCGGATGCGCGAGGAGATCCTGCAGTTGCTGCGACAGCGGCTGCGGCCTGAGTTCCTCAACCGAATCGACGAGATCATCGTCTTCCGGCCGCTGGGACACGAAGAGATCCGGAAGATCGTCGAGATCCAGTTTGCCCGGATCCAGCAGCTGGCGGCCCGCAGCCACAAGCTCAAGCTGGAGCTGACCGACGCGGTGAAAGACTGGCTGGCCGAGCGCGGCTTCGATCCGGTCTTCGGCGCGCGGCCGCTCAAGCGGATCATGCAGCGCGAGATCACAAACAAACTGGCCGAAGAAATCCTGGCCGGGTTCTTCGTCGACGGCGATACAGTCCGAATCGACGTAGCGCCGGACGGATCGGGCCTGCTCTTCGAGAAAATCGCCCAGGTCGAGGCCGAGCCAGCCGGCACGGCCTAAGCGCCAGCGCCGGAGGCTCCGTCCTCCAGCCTGGACCCACGGCAGGGTCCGGGTTTTTTGTATGGGCTGTCTGCTCGTTGACATCCTCCCCGGCCTGAAGTTCGGAAGGCTTTCCGCGCATTCTGGTAAAGACGTCCCCGCTCGGCATTAGGGGAACGGCGCCATTTGTGGGTATATCCAGTAGCACAACTGTTACTCAAACCAGACCTATGGTGAGGCGCCATGCGTATGCTGAAGTCGCTGTTTGCCCTGTTGCTGATCGGTATGCTGGCGTTCGGCCTGATGCCGGAAGCTGCACAGGCTCACCCCAAACGGGTGGTCAAGGTGCTGCCCCGTGGCCACGTGGTGGTGCATGTCGGAAAGGTGCGCTATCACTACCATGCGGGCGTCTTTTACCGGCCGGTACGGGGTGGTTTCATGGTGGTAGAAGCCCCCGTCGGTGCGATCGTACCAGAGCTGCCGATCGGCTACCGCATGGTGCACGTTCATGGCCGCGTGTACTATTGCCACAACAGCGTCTATTACCGTCCGATCCGGCACCACGGCCGCACGGCTTACCTGGTGGTCGATCTGCATCTGGATCTGTAGCAGCATCCGGGCGTGGCCGTCGAACCCTTTCGGCGGTCACGCCCACGGTGCCAGCAGCCATCCTGCCAGCGCCCCGCCCAACACCAGCCAGGCGGCATTCACCCGAAAGCATAGCGCCGCCACTGCTGCGGCCAGCGCAATCACCCAGGCCGGCCAGGAAAGCAACGTCGCCCGTCCCAGCTCCACAATAACGACCGCCATCAACGCCACGGCCGACACATTGATCGCATCCAGAAAGGCCGAAAGCCAGCGAGAGGCGCGCAGCTTCGGAATAAGTGGATTGAGCAGCCTCACAAAAAAGAACGAAGGCAAAAAAATGCCGACCGTTGCAGCAACGGCGCCCGGCCATCCAGCGATTACATAGCCGATAAACGTGGCCGTCGTGAGCACCGGTCCTGGTGTAAACTGTCCGATCGCGATGGCATCGAGCAGTTGTGCATGCGTCAGCCAGCCATAATCCTGCACCAACCCGCCTTCAAGAAAAGCTACCAGGACATAGCCACTGCCGTACAGCACGGCCCCGACTTTGAGGAAAAACAGAAACAACTTCCCGAGCGAAACGCCTGCCGCTGCGCCTGCCCCGCCAGCTCCCAGTGCAACCCCGAGCGAGTCCTTTAGCGAGGGCGCCAGCGCGATGCCTCCCGATCCGGCCGTTGAACGCCTCGGAGTATCTGCGAGCCGCAGCCAGAACATTCCCAGCAGACCACCACCCAGCAGGGCCAGCACCTCGTTCAGTCCGGCCCCTGCGGCCCCAGCCACCGCCAGCCCGATCGCCGCCAGCCGAAGCCCACGCACCGCCTGACGGCCAAGCCGCCAGACGGCCCCCAGAATAACGGCCAGTACGGCCGGCTTGATACCCTGCAACAGCGGGGCCACCTCGGGCACACTCCCAAACCGCACATACAACCATCCCAGCAACCCCGTAATCAGCGCTGCCGGCAGGATGAAGCAGGCGCCCGCAACTACAAGCCCTCGCCATCCAGCTCGCTCGTAGCCCAAATGCATGGCCATCTCTGTCGAATTGGGGCCGGGGATCAGGTTGGTGGCGCCGACGAGATCCAGAAAGTGTTGCCGGGAAACCCACTGCCGACGCACCACGCATTCCTCTTCCATCATAGCGATATGCGCAGCTGGCCCCCCAAAGGCGATTACTCCCAGTTTGAGAAAAAGCGTCGCAACCTCACGCAGTGCTCGCGGGCTGGCCTGAACTGGGATTTCTTCTGGGGCAGGCATGGTCAAAAACCCAGGTTACTGTGTGGCATGGCCTTTAGATACCATTTGGCGATGCCGCAGAAACCAGGCATCCAATGAGTACGGCCTCCCACCAGCCAGAACGAGGAAAAGTGAGCCCAGCAGCATCGCCCAGTCGGTACGCATCTCATGCAACATCGATAAAAAGCCATACACCGGAAGCTTACGCACGACAAAAGGTCCCAGGTCGTGCCCCAAAAGTACGGGGATTTTTGTCGTGACAATGGCCACCAGCATAATGCAAAGCGTCGGGATCGCCGCCAAACGCGTCAGTAATCCCACGAGCACAAGGGCGCCACAGAGGGTCTCGAAAGCCCCCACAAAATACCCCCAGAACTCGGGGTTCGGGAAACCCATCTGGGCAAAACGCCCGGGCCCGCTAAGCTCTGGATATAAAAACTTCTGCACCCCCTCAGACAGAAAGACAACGCCCACCATAAGGCGAACCAGCAGGGTTCCGACGCGATAGGCCGCTTCCGGGTGAGACTGTAGCAGGTTCATGCTGCTTTCGTCGACTGGGTCCGCAGGTTCTCAACGCGCCAGACGGTCTGGAAAAGAAATTCCTTTGGTATATGCCCTCTGGGCCGCCCTTGTCGTCTTTTTACTTCTTGCCGCTATGCGTCAGCAGTGCCACCAGCGCCACGCTGGCCTTAGCGACCAGCAAGGAACCCAGCACAGCGCTCATCGTCGCACTCCCGGATCAGCCAGCCTCAGAGCGCAACTCCGGCTGCCGCGCACGAACCACATCTCCCAGCGCAAACAGATGTGCAAGGGCCGCCTGCACCCGCGCTTCCGGCTCCTCCGCCTTTTCCAGGGCCTCCTTCAGCAGTTCGCGAAGCAGCTGGCTGATGCTCACGCGACGTCCCTGCTCTGCGGAGCGCCGCGCGGCAATGCGCCGCAGACGCCGATACTGATCCTGCCCCAGGAGCACCTGCGCGCGATACAGACGACCCATTCCCATACTCCAAGCTGGTTGCTCTGCAAAACGCATATGTTACCCATTACAATACACATGATGTTTCTCCAATCCAAAGCCCCGGTATTGCTTGTCAAAAAGCCTGAGGAATCGCATTTTTCTCTGGCAGCCGAGGCAAACCAGCACCCTGATGCAATCCTTCTGCTGCGAAGATCTCTCCGTCTGCGTCTTCGGCGGCTGGGCAGAAATCGGTGGCAACCAGATCCTTCTTGAAGCCGACGGCGAAGGGCTCCTCCTGGACTTCGGCCGTTCCCCGAGTGGCTCGAACATCCTCCATCTGACCCCGAGGCAGCGGAGAATCCCTGCCCCACTTCAGGACATGCTTCCGCCGTCGATCTTGTGGAAGTGGCCCGTCGCCTACATCCCCGCTACCTGCTACCCGTCCACACAGAAAAACCTGAGCGCTGGAACGAGCTGCTTCAAGGGACCACCACGAGAATCCTTGTCTGACTCTCTTTCCAGCCTGAAGTCTTGAGGACTCCTACCTGCGGTCGCAGGAGCCCGGCTGTCTGCTGAAGCAGAAAGTTCTTTTCTCCAGAAGGCTGCATGGCCACCTTGTGTAAGTATGAGAGACGTCCAGACAAGCAAACTTACACAAGGTGGCCGGTCCACATGGCTCGGGGCGCAGCAATTGCCGAACCTTGTGTAAGAACAGAAGGCTAACAAGGGCTCCCTTCCACAAGGTTCGCATTGTACCGCAGATGAAAGAAAAGGTATCAGACGCAGATCGACCTCACTTTTTTCCGGATAGAGAAAAGTTAGATGCCTGCAAAAAAGTCTCCCCGCAGGCCCAAAAAGCAGGGGCCGTGTCCGATGCGCACTATCATATCTACCGCCTGTGGGTTAGTGCACGCGTGGCACATTGCTTTCGGGAGCGGGACTATTTTCCAGGCCAGGTGATTGAGGAGGAGCAGCCGGATGGGAGCCTGGTGGTGTCGTACGAGGGGCCAGGTCTGGAGGTGATGCGGTCATTTGTGATGAGCTGGGGTCGGGATGTGTGGGCCCTGGAGCCGCCAGAGCTGGTCAGTCGCATTCGAGAGGAACTGCAGGCCCTCGAAGCGCACTACGAAGAGGCCCATAGTCCACAGCCGTCATAAAGGTGAACACGTGCAGAGCGTACGAAGTCACCATTCTGCAAAGTGCACCGAACCGTCGTGGTGGCTATGGTCCAAATTGCTCCAGTGCCGCCGCGATGAGTTGCTGCACACGGCCGGGATCGCCACCGTAAAGTTCTCCTGGTAACGCATTTCGCCAGGGCTCAGGGAATGCCTGCCCACCGTACATGGCTCCTACAGTGCAGCCCACTATAGCCGCAATAGTGTCGTTGTCGTACGTGTCATTCACCGCTCGAACAATCGCTTCTTCAGGGTCGTCGGCGTGACGCATAAGGATATAGAGCACTGAGGGGACCGTCTCAAGCAGATAAGCTCCAGAGCACCATCCATTGCAGGCATCGCGTACTGTCAGGCCTTGATGATAGGCCTTGACGACATGCTGCGCTACAAACTCCCAGACGGGGCCTTCAAAATCATTATATCGTCCACATCGCGCTCTGTAATTGCTTATCTCCAGAGGTTGTGCTACCGCAACGTATGCTTTAACCCACCAATCAGGGTTATCCGGACGCACGCCCTGAAGCAACTGCCACCAGATGTGGACAAACGTCAGGCAAGCAGCTATGGAAGCCGCATCGTTATGGGTCAGCATAGCCAGCAGCGCCACATCTCGCCAAAGCGAGTTCGTTCCAGTCCGCAGATGAGGCAGCATGACCGGCGCTATCCGCATTAGCGCCCCATTACCTGCAGATTCCTGAGCCGCTTCATACTAGGGATGGCCCCTTTCAAGACGATCCAGAAAGGCGCTGAATGAACGGACGATTGTACAAAAACTTAAACGCCACCCTTTCGGACACCAGATAGCCCTCTTCGAGCAGCGGCTCCAAAGTCCAGAAGGCAAGCTGTGTATCATCGGAAGGCAAAGCAGCCTGGCCATTTCCACGCTTGCCGGGGCGGTAATCACGAATCTCACCAAACTCACGTGTCCGCTCTTCCGGGCGCATGGCTTCGGTCGTGTAGCCCAGCGCATCGCCAATAGCCAGACCCAGCAACATTCCCTCCACACGATCACGGTCCGAAGCGTCTACAGGTCCCGGATTGCAATCAAAAATAGGCCCTCGGTTCAACCGGATGCGCTGCTCCTGAAAAAGCCACGCCAGCAGGTCATCATTGGGCTCCATTTTGCAAAGCGTGCTGGTACAGTCTATTGGCAAAGTCCTCAATAAGGGTCCTATGGGCTAGCTGCCCCAACCATCGTTGGGGAATGCCCTCTACACCATAGTATGCGCCGGCCAGCTGGCCATAGACAGCTCCTGTGGTGTCAGCATCTTCTCCAAGATTAACCACCATCAGACAACCTTCTTCAAACGAATTGCTATGGTAAAAAGCCCATAGAGCTACCTCGAGCGTATCGACCACATAGCCGCTGCCCCGAATATCCGGCGGCTGGCGCTCTCGAAACGACCCGGCAGCCACTGCCTCGATACGCTCGGCTAGCGGATGCTCCTCCCAATAATCAGGAATCGGGCAATAATACGGTGCCAGCAGTTGCTCCTTTGGCGTGCCCTGCAATGCGCCAATAATCAGGGCACTCAGATAGCGACAGGCGTCAATAGCCTCCCGCACTCCGTGCGTCGTGCGCGAGCTCTGGGCAGCCATTTCGATAGCGAGCGCCGGGTCGTAGAAAAAAACATGGGCACAGGTGCCAAGTGCATAATTGAGCCATTGCCGGCCGAGTTGGGGTCCTCTGGTCCGGGGTAGGGCTCGTTGGTTTGCTCAAAGCGCCGTAACGCTCGAGAAATGGTGTTGCCAATATCGAAACAGCGGCCTACACTGCTAAGATAACCCTCCCGCCACCAGCGCACGTAGCGTCGAAGCTGGTCAACTGGATCAAATCCGCTGCATTCCAAAAGGCTTTCAGCCAGACAGAGCGCCATAGACGTATCGTCCGTCCAGTACCCCGGAGGGAGTTGGTGCGGCCCTCCACCGACCATATTCTTCAGCTCCATAAAGGTACCACGCGCACGGAATTCTAAAGGCGCCCCCAGGGCATCACCGGTTGCCAGTCCTAACAGAAAGCCCAGAAACCGCTCTTGCATCTGGAATAGCTTTAGAGTTTGCCGTTGAATAACTGCAACGATGCTTCTACAACATTGCTGCAAATTCTCTGAGTAGCCCAGACATCCCAGATATCGGAATTCAGGCTCTATTTAAGCCTACCTTCCGAGTCAAACAGGAGCGGCTCCTCAGGCCGCTTCGGGTCCCATCAGAGCCGCTGCGACCTGACCGGCGTAATATCCTGCATCAGGCGCTTTCCAGGTCCCACATCGCTGATGGAAATGCGGGCCCGAAAAAGACGATTCATCTGATCGCGCAGCCTGCTTCCTCCTGTCGGCACCAGCCCCAGCCCGTGCATGAACTCAGACAGGGTGTTTCCAAGCTTAAGCCCAACACATGAGCCGGCGTGTACAGCACAGCCTCCGCTGCCGTAAGCTGAGGACGGTCGGGATGGGCGCCCGGTCCGCTACTGCCATATTCGAAAAGTCGCTCGCCTGATGGGCGCACGCCATGCATCTCCGTCCAGCCCTCCGGCCGAATGTGATTGTCCATGTAACAGTGCAGAAAAACAGCCTGGCTGCTGATCAGTCCTGGCTGATTCGACGGATGCCAGGGACGTCCCAGCCACACCGAAGCCGGGGCCATCGCAGGCGATTCTTTCAGCAGGCGGCATCGGTAGAAGATTAACCCGTAGGGGCGACTCCGGAATGTGCTCGGTGCCACCACGTAGCCGTTGTTGGGCTGGCCACGGTCCCGCGAAATCAGATCGCAGGCTTCGAAAACAGCTGTACCCCCACCAAAAATGAAATCGACATGGCCCAGAATCGTACAGTTGCGAAAATAGCTCCGGTTGCCATCCACAAAGAGTGTATCCTGATAGCCACGGATCACACAGTCGTAAAAGACGGTGCGGTCGGCCTCGCGATCGATGAGCACGGCCACAGCCTGCAGGTCGCGCAGGCTATCCTGTTGGGCCGGATAGTCGAAGGCGTTTTCGACGGTCAGGTGGGCAATGCGCACGTCGGGGGCTCCGATGCGCAGCGTAAAGCTGCCGCGCGTGCCACAACGGTCAGGCTGGCGAGGTTGCGCCGAGCGATTCTCACGCTGCCAACGAGCCAGTAGCATCCGCCGCAACGGGCTATCGGGACAGGGGCCGCCCGCCACATCGTCGTAAGAGAGCACGGTCGTCTCCCGATCTTCGCCGATCAGGTAGACAAACGGTTGGTCGATGGAGAGTTTTTCGCGATAGTGGCCGCGCCGCACAAAGATCACGTAAGGGGTGTCGTTACCGGCCGGCACGTCGGCCAGCGCCCTGCCGATGGTCCGGTAGCGCCGCACGCCATCCACGCGCATTCCTTCGGGTCCGGCATAGGCCGGGTCGACCACGGCGGCGTAGGGGTACGTGTCGGACGCGGTGCGCAGCGCGCCAGTAGAAGCTTCCAGCATCGTCACGCGCAATGGCTTTCGGAGGCGCTGCACGAAGCGATCCAGATAGGCCCACCAGTCTTCGACCTGGCGGAAGTCGCCGGCCGCCGTCCATCCCGCACCGGCATAATGCACAACGGTCTCGCCCGGACGCATGCGACCGAGCAGCAGGTAGTGGTCGTCGGTTTCCCGCACCGCTTCGACTCGTTCGCCCGGCATCAGAACGGCTGTACCCAGGTCACCGTGCCCGCCGTTCTGGCGGCTGACCGATCCCCATACGCTCAGCCAGGTCCAATCCTCGCGCTGCTTCCAGGCGCCTGTCACTCCTTCGCGTTTGACCAGCCCGATTGCGTAAGTTAGCGGCTCGGTACCGGCCGACTGGAAGGTTACTTCTTCCCGGAATAGATACTGTCCGGCGTCGATCGTAATGCGCCGAATCTCCGATACCTGGCGGCCGCCTACCTCCCACGGCTCATAGCGCAGTTCTACAATAGCCCGAAGCGGACCAGCCGCCAGGATACGGTACGACTTGAAGTTGCGGGCCGGAAACAGTCGCTCTTCGTGCCAGATGGCCGTCCCACCAACCCCCCGGCTCTGGCCAACAGAGAAAAAATCGGCCCCCTCGCCCGTGTCGATGTGGTAGGCGTCATGCCCCTTCGCATACCAGCGAGTGATCACCAGATCGCGCACGCGCTTGAGCCAGACATCGATGCCGCTCGATACGAGCGACTCCAGCCTCCAGAGTCCCTGGCCGTAAGTGCGATACGCCACGCGATCGCTTTCCCAGGCCACGTCGTCGCGTTGCGGTTCGTGATAGGCGAAGGCTTGCGCAGCAAAGGTCGTCTCCGCCGGAGCAGCCTCCACGCGATAGGTGCGCGCTTCCCGGGGCCACAAGTTCACCAGAAAGAGCAAAGTATCCGGCCGCTCGTCCCCATCGCTGTCCAACACCTGATGTGGCACCAGTCGGCCACTGACCTCGTCGCACACGCGCACCCGCTCGGGTGTCAGGGCCGGAACCCGCTCGACCAGTGTCGCCCAGTCCAACGCCACCAGTTCGTCGGGACGCGCATCATCCGACAAATTTTCCACGCTTACGCGCACTGCTTTGGGCGGATCGACCGCACCGCTAAGCAGCAGAAGCAATCCCATCAGCAAAAACCTGCACCAGCGCATCGTTGTGTTCAGGTTTGGGTTTGCAGGCGCACGCGGGGTGCGACTTATGTCGTGCAAGCGTCGCGTTAGAGGGCCAAGGCTGTTTACCAGGCCCGCAAAGGCAAACATGCTCTCGTTTTAGCGGGTGCGCCACGGCTACGACCTTCGAGCCACAACTTTACTCCATCAGCGCGATGGCATGCTGGCTGCGAAGGCTTCAATTTCCAGACTGGCCAGCATGAACGGACCGACGCCTTTCGGGTCGTCGCTGACAACGGGTTCGCTCAAGTAGTACGTGATCGAGCCGTCGCGCTGTTGGGGTCCTCCCAGCCCCGCCACCGCACAGATCTGATTCAGATGCACCGTGCCGTCGGGATCCACCGAAACCAGATGCTTTACAAGCCCCCGGTAACCCCGCTGGGCCACTTCCACGTATTGCGCCGGCAGGTATCCTTTGCGCACGCCTTTGGCCAGCGCGTACACGAACATGCTGGAAGCAGACGCTTCGAGATAATTGCCTGGATAGGCGGGCTGATCGAGCACCTGGTACCAGAGGCCCGTAACCGGATCTTGCACGCGCGCCACAGCTTCGGCTAAGTCCTGCAGCAGCTGGATGATCGCCGGACGATCGGGGTGGCCTGCGGGAAGAAAATCAAGCACATCCACCAGCGCCATGGCGTACCAACCCATGCCACGCCCCCAGAAGTTAGCCGAGCGGCCCGTGATAGAATCGGCCCAGATCTGCTGGCGCTTCTCATCCCAACCGTGATAGTAAAGGCCCGTACGCGGATCGCGCAGGTAGCGGGCTACCAGCAGGATTTCGTGAATGGTTTCGTCGATGGCTTCCGCATCGTCAAATGTCACACCATAGCGCACCAGGAACGGCCCCATCATGTAGACGCCGTCGAGCCAGAGCTGGTAGGGATAGATTTGCTTGTGCCAGAAGCCGCCCTCGCTGGTGCGCGGATGATGCCGGAGCTGGTCGCGCAGCGTATCGATGGCCCGGCGGTAGCGCTCTGCTCCAGTCTGTTCATAAAGCAGAAACAGCAGCTTTCCGGTGTTGATCTGGTCCAGGTTGTACTCCTTTTTGTCATAAGTGCGGATGGCGCCCTCCGGCGTGACAAACCGGTCGATGTTCGTGCGGATGTAGTCCAAGTAGCGCGATTCGCCTGTTCGATACCAGAGTTCCTCGAAGGCGCGCAACATAACCCCCACCTCGTAGTGCCAGCGCTCGGAAAGCACGGGCTTCTGGCGCATGACCGATTCGGCCATGCGGACCGACCACGGCCGCCCTTCCGGCGCCTGTGCCTGAGCGATTAGTCCCAGCAGGCAACCCAACCCGATTCCCAGGATTCGTCCATGTAGGCGGATCATGTTTGGTCCAGGTCATGCGTTTCGACACGGGCAAGCAGCAGGCGCCTTGGAAGCTGAGCTTTCCAAGGCGCCTGCCCAAGGCATCCCGTGGCGGCATCAGTTGGCAGGAAGCAGGATCATTTTGCGCGTCAGCACTGTGCTACTGGCATCCAGGCGGTAGAAGTAGACACCGGGCGCCGCCTTTCGGCCCAGCAGGTCCGTGCCATCCCATGTGGCCGTATAGACCCCGGCAGCCTGCTGTATGCCATCGACCAGACGGGCCACCTCCTGACCCAATAGGTTGAACACGCGCAGTGTGACGGTAGTCGGTTCAGTCAGCATGTAGGTAATGCGCGTTTCCCGTGTGAAAGGGTTCGGGTAATTCTGATGTAGGCGGAGCGTCCTTATCGGCAGGTTGCCAGGCTGCTGCCCAACGGCTGTCAGTTCCCACGCAGCCTTCTTGTCTGGGAACCAGTTCAGGTCGCCGACAGGGAATCCTCCGGCAGCGCCGGTGTAGGCGGGCGAATTAGTAGAATACGACGCATCGAATTCCCGCAAAAAGTACGTAACCGGCTTCCGATCAAAGTCATGCATCTCACGCACAAAGTTCGTGGTGGACTTGGTGCGGCCGGTTTGCGTTCGATACCACTCGGCCATACGCAGCATCTTGCTGATAGAAGGCCGGTTCGCGACCTCCAGCTCATCCAGCTCGATGAAAGCATCGATCGAGTCTGCACCCAGTCGGCGGTTGATGTGGTAGGAAAGCGGGGCCCCTGCTCCGATGATATCGTTGTCGCCATCCGTGCCATCGTCAGCGTTACCATCGTCGCCTGCACCGTCGCCATACCGTGCATAGAAAGCCTTCACCGAATCCGATACGGCCCAGTAGTTATTTGACACAATCCATTGCGTCGTATCGTTGGGCACAGAGAAAATCCAGATCATCCGCGGTTTGCCATTCGGATACAGCTCTCCATGCTCGTCGAACTCGGCTTGGCGGCTGGCATCACTGGTATCGGCGCCCAGTACAAAAGAATCCAGAAACAGATTGTTTGTAATGCGCACGCTTTTACCCACCCATCCTAGCGCCAGCGTTCCATGATACGACATGCCGTTAAGGATCGTGTTGTGGTCAAAAATCAGATTATTGATGGGAGCCGTGCTTGATCGATGGCGGATGATGCGGTCCTGAAAGTTCACAAACGTACAATTCTGAATGAACAGCGTATCGACTGACGTGTCGCGCAGATCGATCGCCTTCCCAGCCCCGAAGTTTGAACGTCCCAGATCACCCATATTAGCGAAAATCGTATTGGTGATCCGTATGACCCGAGCAGCCGACTCAGTGCGGATATGTTGTCCGCGCGTGTTGGACATGATAACGCCATCAATGATTAGATCATATCCCGGCGAAGTGATACGTATTATTGTACTGGAGATGTTGACTACTTCGCGAGGGTCAGCGTCCAGATACCCCACCAGCACCACATCTTTGAGCCAGACGTTGCCTTCCATGCGAATGATCGGGTCCGCCGCAAACGTACCGGTCTGGGTGTTCACCACCGGATAGATGATGGCCTTTTCGCCCTCGCCCTCCTCCGTCATCAGGCGCAGATCGAACCCACGCACGATGATGTCGTCGTTGATCAGGTAAACGCCGTTGCGCCGCAGCACGTACACCCGGTTGGGATCCTTCCGCTCGCCGGTGGCTGTCGTGTCGCCGGCGATTACCTCGTTCAGATACTGCCCTGACACGTTGAAAGGCTCGACGATCAGTTCCTGCGCCCTGCTGCTGTTCGCTGCGCCGAACAATAACAGGACAAGCAGCCCGACCCATACACTCGTAGCGGTCCTCATGGCTTTCTCCAGTTGGTTAAAGGGATTGGATCAGTTTCAGAGTACCAGCCGCAGGCCGAAGTCCACGGTGGTTCCGTAGATTTCCCGATCGTTGGGCAGCCGCCAGCCCTGCACCCGGTTCAGCACAATGGTGCCCTCCTCGACGTTCGTCAGGTTGTTCACATTGAGCAGGACGTACAGGTTGGGACGAATCTGCTGGCGGAGCGCCAGGTCCCAGCGCGTGAAGCTCTTGACCACCCGGTCGTCGCGGCCATTGGGCGAAAAGCGCGTGTTGAATTCGCCCTGATGGAACATGGAAAGCCGCGCCGAAAAGCCCCGATAGTCATAGCCGATCGCCACGTTGCTGAGGAAGTCAGGCTGACGCTCCAGCTTGTGCTTGCGCTCAACAAAGTGATAGCGCAGCTTGGGCACACAGATGCCTGGTAGAATCTCCTCGCAGTACTCTTCGGTCTGCGTGCCCGGGATGTAGGTCTCCGATCGGATAAACGACAGGTTGTAGGTCAGCACCAGGTTGCGAAGCACCCCGGGCAGGAACAGGAAGTTGGCCTGATGCTCGATTTCCACGCCCCAGACCCGCGTCGGCTTCGAGGAATTGTACGGATAGGTCAGGGCGAACCCTTCGTTCTGGAAGGGACTGGTCACGTTGATTCCCAGCCTGTCGAACAGCGAGTCGGCCGAAGCGGCGTCGAAAAACGCACCGTTGATCTGATGGTACATGTTTTTAATTTCCTTGTAGAAGACCGACACCGAGAACAGCCCGAAACGGCTGTCGTAAAGCGCCACGTTCACCTCGTAATTCCAGGCCTGCGCCGTCTTCAGATCCGGGTTGCCCACGAAAAGCGAGTTGCCGGGATAGAACGTGCCGGCCTTGCGCGCCACGAAGCTGGGCAGGCGCTGATTGTAGTCGGGACGCGCCAATGCTTTGTAGGCGGCCAGCCGCACCGTGAGAAAATCGGTGGGCCGCAGTGTCAGGTGAACGTTCGGCAACCAGATGGTCTCCGAAAACGTGCTGCTGGTGTCTCGATAGGTACCTTTGGGTACCGGAAAGCCAGACAGGTCATCCGGCGTGTAGCGCGTGAGGTAGTCGTTGTTTTCGCGCTCGACGCGCACCCCGGCAATGAGCGAAACGCGCGGCCCGAAATGCAGGGTGTTCATTACATAGGCCGCCGAGACACGCTCGGTCAGATCGTAGAAATAGGCGTCGGCTTCGAGATTGCGCTCGAACTCCGGGTTCGTCCCGGCCTGATCCGAAAAACCGTTTCGGTTCAGATCCCACCAGGTGCGGAGCAGATCCCGATCGATCAGCGGATAGAGCCGGAAGCGCTCGAACAGGTCACGGTCCTCCGGATTGGCCCCCAGAAAGTTCGTCACCAGCAGTCGGCCACCAACCATCTGGAGGTTCTCGAAGGGCGTTCCTGAAAAGTCCTTGGGCACGACCTGCCCATCGGCCGTCTGGACATAGCGTGGAAATGCTTCGTTGTAATAGGGCGCCAGCAGCTCGCTGCGTTCCCGGAAGCGGGTCTTGCTCCGGAACTTTCCGCCCAACTTGAACTGTCCGACCACCCCCCCACCCAGCGCGTAGTCCCGCGCCAGATTCAGGTAGAGCGTGGTCTCCCCTTCGCGATTTTCCTCCTCACGATAGAACGCTGTGTAGAAGTAGGCCCGTTCGAAGTTGTTCAACGCATGGGAAATAATGCTTTCTGGCGGGCCTTTCAGCTGTTCGGGCGGGATGCGACCCATGCCGGCGATCGGATTGCCCTGGGGATCGGTGGCCGAAGGCTCCGTGAAGCTGATATCGAAGTCGAACGGATAGTGCGATTGCGACCGGGCATAGGAAGCGCCCCAGTTAAGCTGCCATCCCTTCAGATACTGTTCGCCCCGCAGCGCACTGGTGAATGTGTAGATATTCTGCTCGCGATCCCGGGCGCCATAGAACATCTCGGAGCCTTCGGTAGGATAGTTGCGATAGTAGTCGATAAAGCTGCGCTGGGTGGCGTTGAAGACGTTGTTGAAGCGAATCGTCCCCCCATCCGGTGTGTCCAGGTCCAGCAATAGGCTGACGCCCTGGCGCGTGCGGATTTCGTTGCGGAAGTTCAGCTCGATGTCGGAGATTTCGTAGTCCGTACCGCCGGCCAGCCCCATATCGTAGGCAAGATCGTAGTACTCGCGACTCCGATCGCGCCGCTCCAGGCTGCCGATAAGCTGCACCCCCAGCCGCTTGCGCCAGAAGCGCTCTCCGTAGCGGGCGCTCAGATCGTACTGTCCCCATGTCTGGTTCAGCTGATTGTAAGCGCCCCGCACATCGAAGCGAACGAGCCGCTGCTCGGGCGCTTTCCTGGTGACCAGGTTGACGCTGCCGGCAATCGCGTCGGCGTCCTTGTCGGGGGTCAACGCCTTATACAGCTCAATACCGGCCAGCGAGCTCTGCGAGATCGTGCTCAGATCGAGGCCCCGGGCGTCCGCGTCGGTCGCAGCCAACCGCACGCCGTCGACCGTAATCGTCGTGAAGCGATCGCTTAGCCCACGCAGTACGATCTTGTTAGCCTCGCCGCCGGAACGTTGCACGGCGACGCCGGGTAGCCGTCCAAGCGCCTCCGCCGCGTTGGCGTCTGGCAGCTCCTGAATTTTTTCCGCTGAAACGACATTGACGATTGTGTTCGCGTTGAGCTGCTGGTTGATGGCAGCTACTTGCCCCTCGATCTGACCGACGATCACGATCTCTGCCCCACCGATTGGCTCTGGAATCAAAGCGATATTCAGCAACACCATCTCATCTTCCCGAATGTGGAAAGACAGTTCACGCGTCTGGTAGCTCAGATAGGACACGCGGAGCGTATAGGTGCCAGGAGCAATGCTTGTAATGCGATAGCGCCCCTCCAGATCGGTCGCACTTCCTTTACCGGTACCCACCAGATATACGTTGGCACCCGGTAATGCCTCTCCGGTCAACGAATCAGTCACCACACCGTAAACCGTACCCTGCGCCAGCGCGGCCGGAATACTTATCATGGTCCCCAGCCCAAGGCTAAGTCGCAAGGCAAGCCACCAGCTTTTCATAGCCCTTCGATACAAACGACGGCACCACCCCTCTAGGGAGGATACCGATTTCTTTTGGATTAGTTAACGATTACTTTACCGTTTAATCAAAATAGAAGCACCTCTTCATTCCTGCAAGCCCTTTCTGCATCTCTTCTTAAACTTAACACCAATTTCACAAATTGCTTAAACAAATCACAGGCGCCTGGGTGAAAGGCTGGTTGCAGACAAGGCACGCTTGTTTTGATACACCCGCACCTTTCATCCAGCGAACCGGTATAATCCTAAAACCAACCGCTCGCTTACTATGAAGCTGCGCCTGACCGAACGTGACGTGCGCCTTCGCCTGGAGGCAGAAGATCTAGAAACATTGCGCCAGACGGGACGGGTCGAGCTCGTCACCCCGTTCGATGCGCAAACCGTCTTCACCTGCACGCTCCGCATCGATGCCCAGACAGCCATGCCGGTTGCGCACCTGGACGGCGCGCACCTGACCGTGCTACTTCCTACTCAGGAAGCGCGGCGCTGGCTCGACAGCGATCAGATTGGCATCGAAGCGTACCAGACGGCCGGTCTGACCCAGAAGCTCAGGCTGCTCGTTGAAAAGGATATCGGCTGTCAGCACAAGCCCCAGGCCCGATCGTCCGATGTCGCTGCCGAACGTTGAGCTGACTGCCTTGCTGCTGGCCGGCGGACGCAGCCGCCGCTTCGGCGCAGACAAGGCTCGTGCCGTTGTGGACGGCACCCCCATGCTCCGACGCGTCTACGAAACAGCCCGTGCATTCACGCCGCACGTGTTGCTGAGCGTCCGGGCCGAGGGCGACTTCTATTTCGACCTGGTCCCGCCGGAAGTCCCCCGCCTGCTTGATCCTGTCCCAGAGGCTGGCCCGCTGGCGGGTCTGGTGGCCGGCCTGCGGGCCGCAAAGACGACCTGGTTGCTGGCACTGGCCTGTGACTTGCCTTTTCTGACCGAAGAAACGCTCCAAAGGCTGCTGACCGCCCCTTTCCCCAAGCGCGATGCTGTGGTGCCCGTCACCTCTGGCCGTCGCTGCCAGCCACTCTGTGCATGCTATCGCGTAGCGGTGGTGCATCCGCTGGCCGAAGCCCAACTCGCCGCCGGCCGCTATGCGCTTCGTGACCTGCTCGCGCAGCTTTCCGTCACGACGCTGCCCTTCCCAGATGCCCCGTTACGCAACGTCAACACGCCCGACGACCTGCTCTTCGACTGCATCCGTTCGGAGCGACACATCTCCTGTAGGCGGCCGCCTACGTCGCACCGGTAGCGCCACTTCAGTTGGATTTAGCCGAAAGCGCCCAAACTGAATCGTGGCAATTTCACGGGCCCGAAACGGCGGTGCCCAGCAGTATAGGCACGCCAGGTCGGCGTCGTACCGGGCAACGATACCCAACACGCGGGCAAAACCGTACCGGTCGCAGAGCGCTACCAAGCGGTGTCGGATGGCTTCAGGGTTATCCAGGGCTGGCACCATGCCGTGCAATCCACGGGCCTGCACCGAGAGGCGCCAAAGCCGCGCCCCGGCAAAGTACCGCCGAAACCGCTCGCGTCGGTAGTCGCTGCGCTCAAGGCGGTCACGTTCCCGAACTGCTTCGGGAATCGCAAGGCGAACGATGCGCGGCCGCCTGCTCCGCCGGAAGCATTGCAGCACAGGCTCCAGCTCAGCCTCTCGTTGAAGGACCACAACATAATCTGGTTGAACTACATCGAGCACCTGGAAAAACAACTCGCGCCCCACTTCACCAGGGATATGCCCGGGCAGGTCCACAATGAGTCGCTCGGCACGATGCCAGCGGGCCGCCTCAATCAAGCGGCATAACCCACCCATCATCTGCAACAGGTGCCCTTCGGGCGAGATGTGTCCGACAAACCGGAGTCGGAGCCAGCGCTCGGGATCAAGGGGCAGCTCTCCCAAAGCCAGCGTGGTGGGTGGACCAAGAAGCGACTGGCCAGGATCCGCGTCAAGATATAGCGTGCGCTGCTTCGCATTGAGCTGAGTGGCCAACCAGGTAGCCAGCGTGGTCTTTCCGGTATTTACTGGTCCGGCCACCATAAGCACGCGCCAGGCGGAATCTTCAAGAAGCCTCTGCTTTAAGGCCTCCCATTCAGGCGATATGCAAAGGTCCATTCGCCTCCATCGTTTATGCTTGACCTTAACGTGCAGTAAAACGTCGCATCCGATCAGGGTTGCATGCCACAGCGCAAGTTACCGGATGGACGCAACATTAAAGCATTGACGCAGGCCCATCCCATGCAGACCAATGGCTTTTGCGAAGTGCTTTGCCGAATAAAAAACCACCGGCCCTGCCTCACTATGGAGGCAGGGCCGGTCCTTCATGCCCTGAGCAGCGACTTAAAATTGCCCACGCAATGTAAAAATATGATTGTTTTCAAAGAATTGGGCAGGGATAAAGCCATAGTCAAAGGCCATATTGACGCCCAGGACAGGCCGCAGATTCAGCGTAGCGCCGAAGGCCGGCCGGTTGTCAAATGGGCCTTCTAAGTCTCCCTGGCTTTCCACATTTTGAACAAAGGCTCCCCGCACTACGAGATAGTCCTGAAAGCTATAGGAAAGCTGTCCCTGCACCTGACTTGGACCATAAGTGTTCTCCATGTAGGTCATACTCACTGCCAAACCCTGGAATAAACGATAGCTTACGCCCACATCTACCACCGTAGGCACATCCGCACTGGCCGCTACAACCTTGTATTTTGTAACAGCGCGGCCACCTTCAGGTGTCTGGGCATCGACAAGGAGTGGCGAGCCATCATAGGTCATAGAGGTTCCGATATTCCGGATGGCTACACCGACCGAAAGCCCGCCAAAGCCCAGGAAATTGTCATACTGCACCCCCGCGTCAAACGTAACGCCACTGGTGCTGACATTAGCGAAGCTTTCGTAGTTCAGGTTAACAGTCGCACCTACGCGGATGCGGTCGGTCATGGCCCGGCCATAGGTAGCCCCCAGCGTAAAGAAGGTGGGAGAAAAGGTTTCGCCGGTCCCGTCCATATTGAACTCATCGGTTTTCTGGATGTCACCGATGTCGAGGCTGCGCAGGTGCAGGGCAATAGCGCCGAGTGAGCCAAAGCGCAAGCCCACGGCTGCGAAGTTAATACCAATGTCGGCAATGTAATTGCGGCGTGAGACCATGACCAGCACATTGCCTTCGCCGTAGTCAAGGCCAGCCGGATTCCAGAGGACGCTTTCGATGCCTGTAATCGCGGCTGCTGCCCCACTGCCGCCCAAAAACTGGGCTCCTAGGGGAATCAGGAGCTGCGAAGCGGCATTGGTTCCATTACGGGCCTCCTGGGCCTGCACGATCCCAGCCGTACTGAACAATGTCATCAGAAGCAGAAGCCGCAAGCCAACATCAAATCGACGAGGTTTCATGATCTATGCCCTCCGTTTGGCTCCAGATCAATACCGTTGGAGAATTTGCTCTTCCTGCACAATGGCCAGTTTGAGCACCTTTTCACCGTAAGGCGTATCCACATGCACCAGGTAGATACCACTGGCCACTGGGATGCCATCCTGATTGGTCAGATCCCACCGCTCAAACTGCGACGGGCTGTCGTGTTCGATCACCCGTACCGGGATACCCGCCAGCGTAAAGATTCGGATGGTTGCCCGCTCCGGTAGGTGGGTGAAGGTGACAAACTTCTGGAAACGGTTAGCTTCTAGGCGGCTGAAACCAAAGTAGGGGTTCGGGAACACATTGATGTCCTTCACCGCCTGCCGCTTCAGCTCAGGATCGTCGGTAATCGCCCCTTCTACAGAGAAAGTATACCGATCAGCTGCGGAAAGTGGCACCGCTGGATAAAAGTACAGTTTGAAGGGAGCCTGTAAGTAAGGCCGAGTACCCCTTTGGGCGGGCCAGATCGCATACATTACGTCGGCTATCGGGGCAAAATTTTCATCGTTGTAGTCCGCCCCTTCGTTATAATCCGACTTATGGATAAAGATGTACTCGCGACCACCTAGCGCCAGAGCGCATTCATCCGGGATTATCCCACCAAAATCCTCCGGATCCAGCAATAGGCCCATATCCCAACGCATGTTGCTGCAAGCAACCGTGGCCTCCACAAAGCTTACATTAACCTGCCGTCCTCGGGAACCGTCAGGATTGAGCACATAGGCCGCGAAGGGAAGATATCCTGTTCCCGCATAGGCATATCCCGCACCTCGGATGTATACGGCACCTCTGCTTGCCCATCCACCGGCTGGTCCACTGGTGGTATCACCCTGGAATTCAAGCACGACAGGCTCCAGATCACTTGCTGAGAGGGTACTGCCAAAGAAATGGGCGCCAATGGTAGCTCCTCCGAAGAAAGCTTCTCCGCCAAAGTTTACCCCCGTAACCCAGCGCTCACCTTCCGAAGTCCAGTTTGCGATCTGAGCTACCACGAACGGTACATACACCTGCAAACCACCTACTAAGGGCGCCTCCTGGGGCGTCACCGGTCCGTCAGGGTCAATCTGAGGGAACCATGCATTGACAACCGGCTGACCATTGCGAAGGAGTCGCCAGCGTAAAGGCCAGGGATCTCCCACGTTGTACCGATGCCCTTCGCTGTATTGTTCATGCTCGAAAAGACCCGCCACAGAAGTCAAGACGTCGTCTTCGTCAAGCTGGGTTTTCGTTTCCCCAGTGGCCGGGTTGTAGTAGGCAAATTCAATCTGATAGGTACCACCCTGCACCACCGCCGGGTTCACAATCTTGACCTGGATGGAAGAGGTAGAAGAACCGGCCTCATGCGCTATGGCTACATCACTTTCTGGTTCAGGTGGTGCTGTAGAGCCTGGTTTTGGAGGCTGTGGAATGACCGTGAGTACCACAGGCGTGCTTTCTAAGGCCCGGAACGGAGCATCTACCTGCTCTGCGAGCACAGCATAGGAGGTGACAGCAAAATAGTACGTCACCCCGTTCGCCAGCGGTCGCTGCCGGATAGCATCCTGATCAATGGTAAAGTAACGCTGGATTCCTGCATCTGAACCAAACTGCACGGGTTTTTCCAACACAAATCCTGTCTGAGGATCAAAGGCATTGTCAAAAACAATGGTGATGAGATTTTTCTTATCAAATGTAGCCAGGCGGACGCCATCCGCAATGGAAGCGGTAGGCGAAGGCAACTGATAGACGTTATAGCCCTCAAAGACGAAGCCTGAATTCCGGTAGCTTTCAATCTGAGCTACTGCATTCAAGTCATAGCCCCAATCCAATACGATTTGCTGATCCAGCTCAGTGACCCGCACGGGAGGCACACTGGGCGGTGAAGGCAAAACAAAGTTGTTGTCATAGGCAAATTGCGCAAAGAGGTCGTAATACCGCAGCAAACTAATGCTGGAGAGGTTATTGGTACCCAGTGCTGCAATTTGGCCAACCACCACATCGATCGTGTCGCCTTTTTGCATTTCAAAGGGGCCGCTGGAAAGCACAATGCGACGGTCACCGGGAGGTAGCTGTTGGCCATCGATCCAGCCTCTTCCTGTCACAGGATCCCCGGTAAGCGCGAATTTTGTTAGCTGGCCCGTAGTAGGATCGATGAAGGGATCGCCCGCGGGGTATTCCGGCCGTGGACGATAGCCGCGCATCAGATTAAACCACTGGAGCGACCCTGTGTAGTCGCCCAGGTCTGGGTCACTAATATCTGAGCCTGCTGCAAAGTACACAAAAGCGGTCATGCCAAGCGTGTCGCCCTGGGCATTGACCGGTCCCTGCAAAAAGTCCCAGCCCACAGCGGGCGGAGGCAGATTGAACGGTTGATAGGAGTCGTCCCGTGGATTTGCATTATAGGCATACCCCAAAGAAAGAGTGGTATCACTTCCTGCAAAGTCATCCGAATAGGTGCCTACGTCAGGGTCTGCCCACCAGACCACAAACATAGAGTCCAGTCGGGCATCCGCCGGACTATCTGGCCGGCCAGTAAAGATCAGACGCGTACGAATGAACCCAATATTCCCTAGTGGATTGGTGGCGGGAAAGTCATATCCCCAGATCGTGAACTGGTACTCCATTCCCACCGAGGGCGAACCATAACTCCGTTCCGAAGAGCCGGGCCTCAGGTCATTTGTAACGAGCCACAGGGTCTGGTCCGCACCTGGATATCCCGGAATATCCCCCTCGGTGGCACAATCAAATTCTCCATCGTTGTTGGTGTCCTGTGCAGGCTGATAACCCGGCACACCATTGCACTCCTGATAGGGCGCCCCCCAGGCTGCTGGCCAGTTATTCCAGTCATACTCATATTGCTCGAGAATAGCCTGTCGGTCTGCATCCGTTACCTCATCGGGCTGTTTGCCAAAGAAATAAGCTGCTGCCCCAGTGAGGTCAAATGCGCTGGATTTCCAACGACGATGGACGCGCCAGACATGATACTTTTCCGGGCTAAAGGCATCTGGACCAGTCACGGCACCCGTCTGAGGATCCCAGAGCACACGGCCCGGATCCATCCCCGTCTCGTACGTGCTGCCATTGACCCGTACGCCTTGGCGCACACCATTTTCATACAACACGCCTCCCCACACAAACCCCTGGGCAAAGACTGGCCCTGAGGTCTGCTTGGGCATGGTTCCATTGACATGGGAAAAAGGATCTACCCAGTCGAACTTACCATTGTTGCGAATCCAGATGGTTGAATTATTTACATCTAACACCGAAAGCGGTGGATGAGAAGCCTGGGTAATCGTGGGTGATCGCTTCATGAGCGCGGTTTTGTCCTGGGCTTGCGCCGTTAACCAGAACGGCACAAGAAGCAAGAGACTCAGCGCAAATGCCCTATGATGTATGGTCGTGGTATACATAGTGCGTCCTCGATGCATTGCTAAGATTCGAAGCTCTGTTTCACACTTAATGTTCAGAATTCAAGCCGCAACCCCAAACGCACCTGGCGCGGTGTGTCGAACAGGTCTATTTCTTCATCATCAATAAAATGCTGGCGATTACGCAGGTTTATCTGCTCATAGTAATAGACGTAGTCTGGACCTTGCCCCCTCACAATCTCTTCGCTGAGTTCTGGATTACTTAAGAACCCGTCGTCTGTCGCGCTACCGGTGCGATTATACACATTGATAGGATTGCGCCGATTCAGCAGGTTTTCGATGTACATATAGGCAGTAGCTGTAGCACGACCGAAGGAGAAACCCTTCTCTACCCTCAGGTCCGTCCGGAAATACCACGGCGTTGTGGAGGCATTGAGCGGCTCGAGCGGTACCCGGTTACGCGGGTCGGAATCTGGAAGCAACGCTCCCTCATCAGCCCCCCGCTGTCCAATACCGCCAGTACTGCGGGTATAGCGATGTCCACTGTTGAAGGAGAACAGCAGGTTTAGCGAAAGATTCTGCAAAGCTACTGGCTCTGCAGAACCCGTACGGTAGTCGAGTACAACACTCCCCCGATGTCGCTGCTCAAACTCCAAGGGCTGCAGCAGCGATGGGGGTGCTGTACCGTTTTCCAGCGCAGAGACCTGCCCACCGGGTTCTGAATTGGTCCCTTTGGCATCGGTAAGCGTGTAGTTAAACATAGCCATGACGCCCCCTACCCGGCGGGTACGGATGCTGATTTCAATGCCACGGGCAATCGCAAAGTCGCCGTTGACAAAGAGGTTATAATCGCTTGCTTGAGAACGCGGATCGGTCTTTTGCCGAATGATTTCCAGCTGCCCCTCGGTCTTTCGATAAAAGGCCGTAATATCAAAGGCCGAGTAGTCCGTAAACTGATGGCTAAAGCCAATCTCGTACTGCGTAGTTTTAATGGGTTCCAGATCGAAGGCAAAGGGACTGGCAAAGAAGAACCGACCGCTAAAAATCAACGCCATGCGGGAGCGCCGGGTGTAGACATACGCCATATCCGGCATCTGCGCAAACTTACCGTACTGCAGATGGAAAACTGTACGGTCGGTTACTGGGAACGAGAGCCCTAAGCGGGGCTGAAGCACAGTTTTAGCTGGAGCGGACTTCAAGCCATTCGGCGCTTCATTGGCTCCTAATACGATCGCATTGCCAGCGTCATAGGCTGGATTGGTCAGGTCATCCACCGTCCATAGATCCATGTCGAAGTAATCCCAGCGCAATCCAGCATTTACAATAATATCGTTGAATTCGATCTTGTCGTTGATGTATAGCGACGCAGTGACGGGATGTTTGGGGCCATCCAGTCCACTATTGACCTTGTTCATGAACTCATCATACCCATACCCTCCCCATCCATCTTGGCGAATGCGGAAGGCCACTTCGTCTGTCTCATTGCGAATCTGGTTTACATAGGTAGCATCATTTTGCAGAATAGAAGCCAACCCACTTCCAACCAGGGCATAATCCCGAACGGTCCAGCGCTGGTAATGTCCACCAATACGCAACTCATGATTTTCCTGCTGCGAGACAAGCCCCAGCGATAGATTCCAATAGGACTGCTCGCGGCGCTGATAGGTAGTTAGCACGCGTCCTGGCCGGTGGAAGCGGAATGTTTTGAACTGATACATGGGCGGCTGAATATAGGCCCCCTGCCAAAAACGGGTATATAGATCCGCCAGCTCTGGATCCTCAGAGAGTGCTTCACGGAGAGCCTCGCGACTGTAATAGTTCACAATATTGAGCACGGCCCCGCCTTGCCCATCGGCTTCGGGCTTGCCAAAAAGCGGATCGTATACCTCAAAGTTGTACTGGAAGAATCCTAACCCGCCTTCTAAATAGGTGTTATTGCTCAAGAAATAGGTTGCCTGCAGGTTAGCCAGACGGCGCAGGTCATCCCGGCGCGGCAGGCGTTCCTGGTTGTAGAAGTTGCGGATTGGTAAAGTGTTAATGCGCCGATTACCCGTTAATTGCGCAAAGCCCAACCGCAGCCGAAGCGGATTAAAATCAAACAGCAGGGTACCATTAACCCGCAACTCTTCCAATGGACGGCCAATGCCGGGAAGCTTGCCATCTTCCCAGCGCAGTGGCGCTACGGCTGTATCTCCACGGATATCATCGATTGGAGGAATGCACTCCTGGGCTGGATCGTTGACGCACAAACCACCGTTTTTGCTGTAATCCAGATTGGCCCCGTACCAGTACATGGGATCATAGTTATCTGTCGTCCGGTAGTTGAGTGCCACGAAAAAGCGGTGCTGATTCCAGACCAGGGGCCCCCCAAGCGTAAAGGTTAAATCGTTATAACCGTAAGAGTAGGTATTATGAAACGCATCCGCAGCAAAGTCACTTTCATACTGCACCAGGCCGCTTAGGCGTGGCCCACCTGTGCGTAAGACTTGCTGGACAATACCGGCATTGGCTCCCCCCAATTCCGCACTGTATCCACCCGCAAAGACCTGCACCTCTTCAAGAGCTTCGGGAATAACAGGAATCACATTATCTGTACCCAGCAGACTCCGCGAGCTGATGCCTTCCAGCAGGAATTCGGTTTCATCCGGACGCCCACCCCGAATATATATTTCGTTATTCAAAAACGTCACGCCAGGTTGAATCGCGTAATAGGTCGTAACGCTCCGAGTGGGGAGCTTTTCAAACTGCTCACGGTCCAGCCGCCGAACGGCATTGGTAGCCGTTGGGTTTACCAAAGGCCGGGCTGCTACAACTACAATCTCTTCGCCCTCGATGGTGGCAGGCCGCAGTTCAAAATCCAGGCGTGTGGTGATACCGGCAATGATTTGGACGTTCTCCTGTCGAACTGTTACATATCCCACAAAGCTAGCCACCACCGTATACGTCCCCGGCGGGACTTCAAAGATGTTGTATTGGCCATCGACATCCGTTGAAGTCCCTAGCGTGGTTCCCTCTAAAAACACGTTTGCACCGGGAAGCGGCTCGCCGGTGCTTGCATCAATAACCCGCCCTGAAAGCTTTCCTGTAGTTTGGGCCAGCGCCCAACTAGGGAAAACGAGAAGGGCTAATAAACGTAGGCTCCACGAGCGAACCATATGTCTCCTCCTCTGTTGTTTGCTTATGAAATGGAAAAGCGCTTTCATAAATCAAGGTCTAATATCTCCTATTCTCATCAAAAAGTCAACCCAGCGCCCGACACTGACTACATATTTAATCGTGCCCTTGCGGGAGATCAACTCTGCTGCGGAAGAGCGGTCGGGGATCCAGGTTGAACGGTTGTTTTGCCTGGCTGAACGGTCATTGCACCCCTACTGGCTTCCACTGACGTAGGCGGTCTTTGATGTAGGCCAGGACCTGGCTTTCGGCAATCCGTTCCTGCTGCATGGTGTCTCGATCACGCACCGTGACGGTGCCATCTTCGAGCGTCTGGCTGTCGATCGTGACGCAGAAGGGTGTGCCCACCTCGTCCATGCGCCGGTAGCGCCGGCCAATGGCCCCTTTCTCATCGTAGAATGTGTTCAGAAACGGCTGCAGCTCGCGCACCAGCGCCTGCGCACGTTCGGGCATGCCGTCTTTGCGCACCAGTGGCAACACGGCCACCTTAATGGGCGCCAGGCGCGGGTGCAACCGGAGCACCACGCGCGTTTCGCCTTCCACCTCTTCTTCGTCGTAGGCCTCGCAGAGCAGCATCAGGATCGTGCGGTCCAGTCCCGCCGAAGTCTCCACCACGTACGGGATGTAGTGCTCCTGGGTCTGGGGGTCGAAATACTCCATCTTCTTACCAGAAAATTCCTGATGCCGCCGCAGGTCGTAGTCCGTGCGCGAGTGGATGCCCTCGACTTCCTGCCAGCCCATCGGAAACAGGTACTGAATATCGACGGCCGCGTCGGCATAGTGCGCCAGCTTTTCGTGCACGTGAAAGCGCAGATGATCCGGCCGGATGCCGTTTTCAATGTGCCACTGCAGACGCTTCTCCTTCCAGGCCTCGAACGCCTCCATCTGCGTGCCCGGCTTTACGAAGTACTGCATCTCCATCTGCTCGAACTCGCGCATGCGGAAGATGAACTGCCGGGCCACAATCTCATTCCGAAACGCCTTGCCGATCTGTGCAATGCCAAAGGGGATCTGGAGCCGTGAGGAATCCTTCACGTTATGAAAATTGACAAAAATTCCCTGCGCGGTCTCCGGGCGTAGATAGACCTTCGTCTCCTCGGAGACTACCGGCCCCACGTGCGTGACGAACATCAGGTTGAACTGCCGCACTTCGGTCCAATCGAACGCCCCCGAGTCAGGCGAGGGAATGCGCTCGTCCATGATAATCTGGTAGAGAGCCTTCGGCATGTCCTCGGCATTGAGCGCCTCGATAAGCCGCCAATGCAGTGCTTTGGCCCGTTCTGTTTCGCCCTTCGCCCGGAGTTTTTCAATGTAATCTTCGATGAGCTGATCGGCCCGGTAGCGACGCTTCGACTGGCGGTCGTCGATCAGGGGATCATTGAAGGCATCCACATGCCCCGAGGCCTTCCAAACTGTCGGATGCATGAGGATAGCGGCATCGAGCCCAACAATGTTATCGTGCTCGTACACCATAGCCTCCCACCAGCGCTGCTGTACGTTACGCTTGAGCTCGACACCCAGCGGCCCATAGTCGTACACGGCCGCCAGTCCCCCATAGATTTCTGAGGACGGAAAGATAAATCCACGCCGCTTGCAAAGCGAGACAATCTTTTCGAGCCGATCTTGCATGGTGGTTGCTGTCTTATATTTTTGACGTTAAAGTGAAGCGTTCAAAAGTAGCCCGAGGATGCGCCCAATGCAACGCCTTCCTGTTGAATTCCTGTCAAACCCTGCAAAAATAGGATTTCTGGCCGTTGGTCTGCTCCTTTTCGGGGCCTGCACCGAGGAGTCGCCACCCCAACTCCGGACGTTCCTGTTCGTGGATACCGCCACCGGCGCGCTGTTCCGAGCGCAAACGTCTGTGCCTGACGTAATCGCACAGGCGGAGGCCGAACTAAACCTACCGTTTCAGGAGCGACGGCTGTTCCCCATTGGTCCGATCGCCCGAGGCGACGGCGGCCATAATGCGCCGTGGCCCTGGCATTTCGTGCCGGACCAGTGGGAACTGGCTGAAGTCAGCATTGAGTTGTGTGATGGAACACCTGCGTACGTAGCGGACCACCTGGACTACTTCGTCGATACGGTGGGTCGGTACTGTCCCTGGGGGGCACGCCTGGTGCGCTCGGCCGATGAAGTCCCTATTCAATGAGCCCCCGCTCAGCCAGCGACGTATAGGTGGTACCGGCGATGATGATGTGGTCGTGGACGGGAATACCCAGCAGGCGACCGGCTTCAACAAGCTGGCGCGTAATGCGAAGGTCGTCGGCGCTGGGCTCTGGATTACCTGACGGGTGGTTGTGCAGACAGATGATGCCGGCCGCATTGTCGAGAATAGCCCGCTGGAAGACGGCACGAGGCTCAACGATACTGGCAGCCCCCCCCCTTCGCTAATCGTGTAGTCGGCGATGATGTAGTTTGCCGTGTTGAGCAGCACGATCTTGAAAACTTCACGCTTTAGGTCGCGCAGGAGCGGTCCGTAGCAGGCGGCTACGTCGGCCGGGGTGCGCACCTGAATGCGCCGGCCGGGTCGCTGCGCTTCGACACGGCGACCGATTTCAAAGGCGGCCACCAACTGCACCGCCTTGGCAGGACCCACCCCGGCCACCCGCGTCAGTTCTCTAAGGTCACGCTGTGCCAGTGCGTAAAGGGAGCCGTAAGCCTGGAGCAGGGCCTGCACAAGCTGCACGGCCGAAATAGACCCCTGCTTGGTATGCGTGCCGCTACCGAAGATCAGCGCGATCAGCTCGGCATCGGAAAGGGCCGATGGCCCCCGGCGCATGAGCTTCTCGCGGGGGCGGTCGGCTTCGTCCCACTGATGGATGGGCACCTGGTAACACAGGGGGGTTCGCCCGAAGCAGGGATTTGACGCGACACGGGTCTGCCTGCATTTTTCTTCAACAGACACCTGCACCGGCCATCTGTTACCTTGATCGCACCGGCCCTCTTCCGCGCCCCCGGTAGGGACAAACCCACGTAGGGGCGGACCAAAGTGTCCGCCCTTATCCAAAGCGTCCCGAAGTGACCCTCATTTTACGCCACCGGCACCAGGCTGTTGAGCAGCTCTTCGTTGGACTGCGTCTGCTGCATGTGGCGCAGCAAGGCCTGCATGGCCTCGATGGGCGGCCGCGAGTTGAGCGCTCGGAACAGCCGGTGATGCTGCTCGATCCGGTCGCCGATGAGCCGCTCCTCGTTACGGGTGCCGCTTTTACGCAGGTTGATGGCTGGAAAGATGCGCTTGTTGGCCATCTCGCGGTCGAGCACGATCTCGGCGTTGCCCGTGCCTTTGAACTCCTCGAAGATCACCTCATCCATGCGGCTGCCCGTCTCGATAAGCGCCGTGGCGATAATCGTCAGCGAACCGCCGCCTTCGATGTTACGGGCGGCACCAAAGATGCGTCGCGGGATCTGCAGCGCCCGCGCGTCGAGTCCGCCCGAGAGCGTGCGGCCACTGCTTTCGACATAAAGGTTAAAGGTGCGACCCAGGCGCGTGAGCGAGTCGAGCAGCAAGACCACATCGTACTTCAGCTCGACGAGCCGTTTGGCGAACTCCAGCGCTAGCGTCGAAACGCGAATGTGGTTGTCTTCTTCTCGATCGTTCGATGAGGCAAAGACGATGGCAGGCGTCGAGCGGCGAAAGTCGGTCACTTCCTCGGGCCGTTCGTCCACCAAAAGCGCCACCAGTTTAACCTCTGGGTGGTTTTTGGCAATGCCTGCTGCGATCTGCTTAAGCAGGATCGTTTTGCCAGTACGCGGCGGCGCCACGATCAGCGCCCGCTGGCCCTTGCCGATTGGTGCAGCCAGATCGACCACGCGCATGGCGTAGTCAGTCGGGCCGGTGACCAGGTTGAATTTTTCATCCGGGTAGACGATCTGCCCAGACTCAAAATCCTCGGTTTTTGCCCATTCCTCGGGCGAAACGCCCATGATCGAATGAATCTCGTCCACCTGCATGTCGCCCTTGCGACCCGTGCGCAGCGTGCCCTCGATCAGTACACCATCGCGCAGCTTATAGCGCCGAATAACTGGAGGTGGTACGAAGGGGTCGCTCTTGCCCTTGGGAAGATCGGGACGGAATTCCCGCACAAAGCCAAACTTCTTGTCCCCAATTAGCTCTAGAATGCCACGAAACGTCTGCTCACTCATAGATTGCTGTCGTCCTAATCAAATGGTTATCAACGCGAACGGGGCGATTTTAGACACCAGGAAGGTACAGGCATACGCCTTCTGTAGCAATGCGCAGAAAGCGCACGTTGTGGTCATCCAATCGATGAATACTACCAAGACGCTATCACAAACCTCGGAGCCGTCCCCACCAACCGCGAATCTCGTTGGTCGACGGACTGAGAGGGGAACCTGAACCAACCGAATCGGTCCCTGCTGTTGGGTGGAACGACGGCTATGCTGGTTGGTTTCCCGAGCGCAATCCATGCAATTGACGCCGATGCAAACGGTTGAAATCGAGAAAACCGGTCTGGAACCGGCGGCCTGGCTGGAGCGACTGCACCTGGACGTGCAGGGTCCCAAAGAGGGGCTGCCTGTGCTGTTGCTGCATGGCTGGGGAAGCAGCGCCCGACTCATGGCACCTATTGCCGAAGCACTGGCCGACCGCTACCGCGTATTCAACGTAGACCTGCCGGGCCACGGCCTAACGCCTCCCCCTCCTGAACCCTGGGGCGTGGCTGAACACGCTGCGCTGGTGGCCGCATTAATCCGCACGCGCGTTGGCCAACCTGTCGTGCTCATCGGCCATTCGAACGGCGGTCGCATTGGGCTGTACCTGGCCGCGGAGCCGGAAGGTCCAGAGCTACTGCAGGCACTCGTGCTGATCAGCCCCTCCGGCATGCGTCCACGCCGCAGCTGGCACTACTACGTGCGCGCCACACTTGCTCGCCTGCTCAAGGCGCCTTTCCAGGTGCTGCCGCAACCACTCCGGGAACCAGCCCTCGACTGGCTGCGCCATACCATCGTCTGGAAAGCACTGGGATCGTCGGACTATCGCCGCCTCGAAGGCGTCATGCGGGAAACTTTTGTGCGCATTGTCAACACCTACGTCGAAGATCGGCTCGATCGTATCCGAATCCCCGTGCTGGTCTTCTGGGGCGAACGCGACCAGGCCGTCGGACGCGAGCAAATGGAGCGGCTCGTGCAGGCCCTGCCCGACGCCGGGCTCGTCGTGCTGAAAAACGCGGGCCACTACGGCTATCTGGACGACCCCAACACGTTCATCGCCGCCACCCGCTATTTCCTGGAACACCTGCCGGAACGCTGAGATACTGCCCGATACTGAGCGACCGCAGCCCTACGGTTCGCTTTCAAAAGGAACTTGAAAGCAACATTTTGATAAGCGACTTGAGGAAACTCCAGATCTAAAAGCCCTCCGTGCTCATGGATGTTCAGGTAGTCTTTCCGGAAGAACTGCTGGTTGCACTTAAAGAGGATCACGAGTCCTTTCGGAAAAAAGTGCTGCTCTACACACTGGGCAAGCTGTACGAACAGGGACGCATTTCCGCCGGTCTGGGAGCTCAAATCCTGGGCTGTGATCGTCAGGAGTTCTACCGCTTGCTTTCCGAATATGGCTTTTCCGTGATTGATTATCCTGAAGAGGAACTGGCACGTGAGGCGAATTCGGAATAGCCCTCCATGCGGGTTGTCGCCAACAGTACCCCTCTGATCGCGCTTGCATTGATCGATCAACTCGATCTGCTCCGACAGCTCTTCGATGAAGTCGTCGTCCCGACCTCGGTCTATCAGGAAATTGTTCTGCACGGACAGGGACGGCCCGGAGCCGACGCCGTCGCCCAGGCCAATTGGATACAGATCCGCGAACCTGGCCTCAACCCTACGCTGCCACCGATACTTCTGGGACTGGATCAGGGAGAAATGGACGTATTGCTGCTGGCCCGGGAACTGCAGGCGAACCTGGTGCTGATCGATGAGAAGCTTGGCCGGAAGATTAGATTGCCGGAATTCTCGGACTACGGGTACAGGGAACCCTCGGCGTACTATTACGCGCCTATCGAAAACACCTGATCTCACAAGAGGAAGCCGCCATTCAGAAACTGGCCAGCAGTTTGGTCCGTGTAAGTACCCGCCTGATTCAATGGTTCAAAGAACAACTCACCAAAAGCACCTCCGAGTAATATGGGATCGCTGATTACCGGTGTATGAGGGGCTACACCCTGTGTGGCGGATGTGATCCGGCGGGTATGATCGGGCGGACACAGGAGTCCACCCCTACGGGATAGAGAAAACGTCAGGGATCTGGTAGGGCGCACCGCTGTGTGCGCCCGCACTTTCTCATAGATTTGAATCGTATAAGCTCCCGTGAACCCATCGCGTCAGGCATGATTGGCGTTTCATTGCGCCCTGTGCGTCCGTATCTTGAGCACCGGTTTTCCGAGTAGCTGTCCTATGCTCTGGCTGTTTGCTCTACTGGCCACGTTGTTTGCCGGGTGGCGCGCCGCGCGTCGCCTGCTGTTCTTCTCGCACCTGTTCCAGCTCGAAGGCTACAAGCCGGCCCGCTTCGTCCACTGGCTGCGCACGCATCCCGACGTGCTGCTGCGCCGTTCGCACCTGGTGGGCACGCTGCTGCTGGGGGCAGGTGCCTTGGTGCTACCGCTGCTGGGACCGTTCTGGATGCCGGCGCTGGTACTGCTCGGCTGGTGCGTGGCGTTTGCTTCGTCGCGCCGCTATCGTCGCGAGCATCCCAAAAAACCACTTGCCTTTACGCCCCGCATGCGTCGCCTGCTAAGCGTGGCGGCGCTGCTCACGCTGGCCGCTCCCGTCATGGGGGGGCTGCTGGGCCGGACCGAAGGGGACATCGGCTGGCTCTACTACCTGGGCGGCTGGCTGGTGGCCGATCTCGGTGCCCCGCTCTGGGTGCTGCTGGCCGGCTGGCTGCTCTGGCCCGTCGAACGCGCCATCCAGGAAGGCTTCAAGCGCAGGGCCCGTCGCAAGCTGGCCGCGCACCCGGACCTGACCATCATCGGGATCACCGGCTCCTACGGCAAAACCAGCACGAAATTCATCATTGCCGAAATCCTGAGCCTTCGCTACCAGGTGCTGGCCACGCCGGGCTCCTACAATACGCCAATGGGCATCTGTAAGGTGATCAACGAACAGCTCCGTCCCGAGCATCAAGTGCTTGTGCTGGAAATGGGCATCCGGCATCCCGGCGACATCCGCGAGCTGTGCGCCATTGCCCAGCCCGAGATCGGCGTGGTGACGGCCGTTGGTCCGATGCACCTGGAGACGATGGGCTCCATCGAAGCAATCGCCCGCGAAAAAAGTGAACTGGTGGCCTGCACGCGCCCAGGCGGCCCAGTGGTGCTGAACGCCGACGATCCGCGCGTGGCGGCCATGGCCGAACGCGCCCGCGGGCCGGTCTGGCGCGTGTCGGTCGAGGGCAACCCCGAGGCCGATCTTGTCGCCCGCGACATCGCCTACGGGCCTGAGGGCACCCGCTTCGTGGTACGCGACGAAACCGGCACCGAGCAGGTGTTCCAGACCCGGCTGCTGGGCCGCCACAACGTGCTCAACATCCTGCTGGCACTAGCTGTCGGGCGCATCTTCGGGCTCCGGCTGCGCCAGATGGCCCATGCCGTGGCACGGCTCCGGCCGGTCGAGCACCGCCTGCAACTCCGCCGGGAAGGACCCATTACGGTGATCGACGACGCCTTCAATTCCAACCCTGTCGGTGCCCGCAATGCGCTGGAGATTCTGGGTCAGTTCCGGACTGGCCGCCGCATCGTGGTCACACCCGGCATGGTGGAGCTCGGCGCCCGCGAAGCTGAGGAAAACCACGCGCTGGGTCGTTTCATGGCACAACACGTAGACTTGGCCGTGCTGATTGGGCCGCGCCGCACCCTGCCCATTCAGGAAGGGCTGCGCGCGGCCGGCTTTCCTGAGGATCGCATTCGCGTATTTCGAAGCCTGTTTGAGGCACAGGACTTTCTAAAGACGTATCTTCAACCAGGCGACGTGGTGCTCTACGAAAACGACCTGCCAGATCAATACGACGAACCATGAAACAACTGCTCTTTCTGCTGCTGGGCCTTGCCTGGAGCCTGACGCTGCAGGCCCAATCGCTGCTGGAACGGCTGGGCTATCCGCCAGATGCCCGTGTGCTTATTCTACACGCCGACGACCTGGGCATGTCGCACAGTGTGAACCATGCCTCGATCGAGGCCCTGGAGGCCGGCTGGATCAGTTCGGCCAGCATCATGGTGCCGTGCCCGTGGTTTTCAGAGATCGCCGCCTACGCCCGGGCACATCCGGAGCTGGATTTCGGCCTGCATCTGACCCTCACCAGCGAGTGGAAGTACTACCGCTGGACAGGCCTGCTTGGCCCAAGCATGACGCCTTCGTTGCATAGCTCGGCGGGCTACCTGCACGCCACTACCGAGGAGGCCTTCGCGAACATGAAGCCCGAGGAAGTGGCTGCCGAACTCCGGGCCCAGATCCTGCGGGCGCAAGACGCAGGGATTCCGATTTCGCATCTGGACACGCACATGGGCGTGCTGTTTCAGACGCCTGAACTATTCGCCGTATACCTGCAGGTGGGCCGCGAGCACAACCTGCCCGTGCTGATCCCCCGCGAGCAGCTCGCGCAGCAGGCACCACACCTGCTGGAAATGCTCACGCCGGACGATCTGGTCATCGATCGGGTTTGGATCATACCGACCGACACGCCCCCGGATCGCTGGCTGGAAACCTACATCCGGATGATCGACAACCTGCCGCCGGGCATCACGGAGCTGATCGTTCACCTCGGCTACGCCAACGACGAGTTGCACGCCATTACCGTCGATCACCCCGACTTCGGAGCCGCCTGGCGCGAGCGCGATCTGGACGTGGTGCGCAGCGAGGCATTCCGCGAGGCGCTCCGCCGCAACCACGTGATTCTGACCACCTGGCGCGAACTGTACCAGCGTTTTCGATCGCAGCGCAATGAGTGAGCTGCGGCCAGAGGTGCGCTGCTGGCAACAGGGCTACCGGCAGGTGGCCGGCGTGGACGAAGTGGGACGCGGCTGCCTGGCCGGTCCCGTTGTGGCGGCCGCCGTCATCCTGCCGCCTTATGTGGCGCTCGACGGCGTGCGCGACAGCAAGCAACTGCGCCCCGAAGTGCGGGCAAAACTGGCCGAGCAGATCCGGGCGCATGCGCTGGCCATAGGCATCGGGATATGCACGCCGGAGGAGATCGATCGCCTGAACATCCTCAATGCTACGCTGGAAGCGATGCGCCGGGCAGTGGCCAATCTGGATCGGCCACCCGACTATCTGCTTGTCGACGGCAACCGCTGCTTTTCCGATCCGCCCTGCCCGGCCGAGCCGATCATCAAGGGAGACCAACGTAGCCTGCTTATTGCCGCTGCATCGATCCTTGCCAAAACTACCCGCGATGCCCTGATGCAAAGGCTGCACGAAAAATTTCCGTTCTACGGCTGGGATCGAAACGTGGGCTATCCGACACAGGCGCATTACGAGGCGCTGGCCCGTTACGGGCCCTCGCCCTATCACCGGCGTTCATTCCGATTGGTGCGGTAGGTGCGCAGTGCATGCAGCACCACTTCAACCGTCTCCTCAACCGAAAGACCGTCGGTAGTGACCACGTGGTGCGCCTGCAAGTACCAGGGTTCGCGATAGGCCAGCATAGCGGCAATGCGTCGGCGCAGTGCGGCCCCCTGCAGCGGGCGGCGGTGCCGGTCCTGCAGCAGCGGACGTCCGGCCGCTTCCGGCGCCAGCCGACGGACCAGTTCATCAACCGACACCTGCAGATAGACCACGCGCCCGTTGCGAAGCGCCCAGCTCAAGTTATCGACCGAGACGAGCGCACCGCCGCCCGTGGCGATTACGCAGGCCTCCAGGGTAGCCGTTTGGCGCAGCGCTTCCCGCTCCAGCGCCCGAAAGGCGGCCTCTCCTCCTTCGGCGAAAATCTCCGGGATCGAGCGCCCTGCCTGCTGCTCGATCTGCGCGTCCAGATCCAGAGACGTGTAGCCCAGCCGACGGGCCAGCAGCGGCCCGATCGTGCTCTTACCACACCCCATAAAACCGGTCAGGTAAATCCGCACGGGCCAGCGAGCATCAAGCAGCGTCATCAATGGGTCTCTTTTTGAGCGTGCATCAACAGCCGTTGAGCCTGGCGGCGCACAAGTTCCGCTTTATGCCAGATCGCAGTTTTTGCCAGCAACTTCTGACTCTCGGGGGTCTCCATCAAGCAAAGTGCCTGCAGTACCTCCAGGAGCACATAGACGTCCTCTTCCGTCTCCAGTAACCGTTCAAAGTGAGGCAGCGCTGCAGCAGTGCGCAGACGTCCCAATAACCGAATGGCGAGTAGACGGTTCTCCCGTACCGGATGCTTTAACGCATGCACCAGCTTTTGCTCGTAAGATAGCCAGGCAAACGCCTGAATATCAGCGCCACAGTGAGCGCATTGTGTCGCCTCCTCAGAGACCTCGTGCCAGCAGTAAGGACAAAAAACGTCACCATATGCAGCGGCAGCAACCCCTCTGGCCGGTTGGCGTACATCGGCTCCAGTGCATACACCCAAAGCTGTAGCGCTGTGCCCACTTTTCGGTTGCTGATCGAATACGATGGAGCGGGCTTCAGCGGCTGGCAGATCCAGCGCAACGGTCCCAGCATTCAGGCTGTGCTGGAAGAAGCGCTGGCCGTGGTGTTGCGCGAGCGCGTGCCCGTCGTCGGTTCGGGACGAACAGATGCCGGGGTCCATGCCCGGGGTCAGGTGGCGCACTTTCGCACGAGCTGCTCGGTCGATCCAGAGCGGCTGCAGGCCTCGCTGAACGGCCTGCTGCCGCCCAGCATTGCGATTCGGGCAGTCACGCTGGTACCTGATGATTTCCATGCGCGCTATGATGCCCGTTGGCGCCGCTACCATTACTACGTAGCGACCGTCCCTTGCGCGCTGGAGCGCCACCTGCGCTGGTATCTGCGCCCGGCGCCCGACTTCGAGCGCATGAACCGGGCTGCCCGCGACCTCGTGGGTACACATGACTTCACCACGTTCTGCCGCACGCAGGCCGCCACGCGCAACCGCACCTGCACGGTGTACCTGGCCCGCTGGGTGCCGGATCCCCGTCCCGGCGACTGGCATTTTGAGCTTGTGGCCGATCGCTTCCTGCATGGCATGGTACGTGCCATTGTGGGCACCCTGATCGAGATCGGGCGGGGTCAATGCGATGAAACGGCCATCCCGGAGCTGCTGGCCGCACGTGATCGGCGGCTGGCTGGTCCGGCCGCCCCAGCCCACGGACTTGTGTTGGAGGCCGTCGGATACGAAGACGACCCGCTACCCATCCCATGAAGCCCACGGTACGCATCCTGCTGCTGCCAATGCTGCTCGTAGCCTGCGAGCGGCCGTTTGTGCCGGTGCGCACGCCAGAGATCGAGGTGGTGGCGCCGGACCTGTCGGAGGTGCAGACCGATTCGACGCTGCCGCTCCAGGTAAGGGCCACGTCGTTTCGGGCCATTGCCCACGTGGAGGTCGAGGGGCGTTCGCTCCGCTACGACAGCCTGCGCGGCGTGTGGCAGGGCAGCCTGCCGCTCCGCTATGGCCTGAATCGCCTGCGCATTACGGCCTTGGACGAAAAAGGCGTGTCCACCACCGACACGGCCTGGGCGCTGCGCCTGCAGGCCACCGTGCAGCCGGGCCCACCGCTGCCCAGCGGACGCGGCGGCGGCCGCCTGGTGCATCTGCCCGACGGACGGCTGCTCTTCAGCGGCGGCGCCGAAGTGTGGACCGGCCCGGCCGGCCGCGACCTGTTCGTCTGGGCGCCCGACGCGTCCGCCTTCGAGCGCCTGCGCCCCGGTCTAAGCGCTCCCCGCGCCGGCCATACGGCCACGCTGCTGCCAGACGGCCGCGTGCTGCTACTAGGCGGCAACACCCAAGGCCGCCCTGAACTGGGCGACAACCTGCGCACCGATGCCGAACTGGTCGATCTGGCCGCGGAAACCCGCCATTTGCTGCCCATCTCCGCCGGTGCTGCCCGCGCCTGGCACACAACGGCACTCCGACAACACGAAGGCCGGCGCTTTCTGGAGGTGCTGGGCGGCTACCGACGGCTGCGCAGCGATTCGCCTGCGCTGGGCGTGGCGGCCGACCTGATCACCTTCGAACTACGGAATGATTCGCTTACGCTACGGACGCCTGGCCTGGGCCTCTACATCACGCCACTGGCCGCGCACGTCATGGCCCCGCTTGATGCAGCCAGCACGCGGTTTCTGGTGGCCGGCGCGCTGGTGACGCCGGACTATGTCGAAACGCAGACGTTCCGGCTCGTGCTGGAACCGGCCGGCCGCGTCGATACGCTGTTCGTGCCCGCACTGCCCGAGCCGCGCCAGTTTGCCACCGCTGTCCCGCTGCGTCCCGGCGTCGTGGTGCTGCTGGGCGGCTATAGCGGCCAGCTGTCGCGAACCTACCCCTACCCGCTCCTGTACGTAGAGGAGGCCAACCGTTTCTTCCGCTTTCGGGCGTTGCTCCTGCAGCCACGCTTCGATGCTGCTGCAACTTTACTCGAAGATTTTCGAATACTGATAACAGGCGGCTTCGGCCCCGACGGGCAAGGGCTTGCGCTGACTGAGGTGGTGGCGTTTGTGCCGTTTTGAAAACCCGGACGTGCTATGGATCTGCAGCAGGTATTGCGAGGATTGATTGCGGTCATCGTTTTACTGGTGGCCGCCGTATTGCTGGGGGTGATTCTTCAGGTTGCCACCGCGCTGCTGAAGTTCGCCCTGAAGGTGCTGCTCATCCTGATGGTGGTGTTGATCGTGCTGCGCTTTTTGGAAATGCTTCGTCGTCGTGCCTGATCTTCAAAGCGCTTCCGATGTATCTTTGCCTATCGGCTGTCTGATTCATTTAGCATGGCCATGGCCACGACCACACCGGCCCCGACCGTATCGTTTCGCTTTGCCGTTGCTTCGGAGATCGATCCGCTGCAGCAGGTGATCGTGCACACGCCCGGCGCCGAACTGGAGCTGGTGACGCCCGAACAGCGGTTGACGTTGCTTTTCGACGACATCCTGTTTGTGGAAAAAGCCCAGGCCGAGCACCGCCAGATGTGCGCGCTGTTTGAGAAGGTGGTCGGTGCCGAGGGTGCCGTGCTGCAAATTACCGACCTGCTGCATACCGCGTTTGCTTTGGAGGCGGCCCGTGAAGCATTCGTCGAGCAGCTCTGCCGCCTGCAGCCGGAGGCAAACCTGCAGGCCTTTGCACGCGAGCTGGCCGCATTAAGTCCGGACGAACTACGACACTTTGCGCTGACAGGTCAAAGTCCGCTGCCGCTCAACGCATTTCCGCTACCCAACCTGCTCTTCACGCGCGACCTGGCCGCTGTTGTCAACGATCACGTGATCGTCAGCCATCCGGCCACGGCCGCCCGCGCCCGCGAAAGCCTGATCCTGCGCATTATTTTGGAATACCATCCAGGCTTTGCCGGCTTGCGCGACCGCATCATCTACCTGCCTGAAGGTGTCACGTTCGAGGGCGGCGACCTGCTGGTGGCTTCGCCCGAAGTGGTGCTGCTGGGACATTCAGAACGCACCTCGCTGGGCGGCGTGGCACACGTGGCCCGGGCGCTCTTCAGCCGCACCTCGGTCCGGCACGTACTCGTGGTGGACCTGCCCAAGCAACGCGCCTCGATGCATCTCGATACCGTGTTCACGTTCGCTTCGGCCGACGAGTGCGTCGTCTTCCCACCCATCCTGCACCAGGAAGGCAACGTACTGCACCTGATGGCGGGCGACACGCCCGAGCGGTTCGTGACCGAAATGCCCGCCAACCTAAAGACCACCCTGGAGCGCCTGCTGGATCGCTCCCTTACGTTCATTCCCTGCGGCGGCGACAACCCTATCCATCAGAAGCGCGAGCAGTGGACCGACGGTGCGAACCTCTTCGCGCTGATGCCTGGCGTGGTCGTGGGCTACGAGCGCAACCACTACACGTTCGAAGAGATGCGGCGCCACGGCTACCGCGTTGTCACGGCCGAGCGTTTTCTGTCCCATTATGCAGAAAGTCCCTTCGTGCCCGGTGCGGAAAAGCTGGCCATCAAGCTGGAAGGCAACGAGCTATCGCGCGGCCGCGGCGGCCCCCGTTGCATGACGTTACCGCTGGCCCGCCAGCCGATGGGCTAATAGGCGTCTCCCAATACGGGTTGCCCAGGCGCGCCGCATCTTGACTGCGCCAAGCAGTGCCCAGACCTGGATCGTATCGCTGTAATCTTCAAAGCGGATTAGCGGCCTCATGAGCTTACATCGCCTGCTGGAAGGGCATCGGCGCTGGATGGAAGCGGCGCTGCGCGAAGCCGAACAGGCTTTCGCGGAAGGCGAAGTGCCCGTGGGCGCCGTCGTCGTTAAAGACAACCGGATCGTCGGGCGCGGCCACAACCGTGTCGAACAACTCAAAGATCCCACTGCCCATGCCGAAATGCTGGCCATCACGGCTGCCTGTGCCACGTTAGGTGCCAAGTACTTGCACGGCTGCACGCTGTACGTGACGCTCGAGCCCTGCCCGATGTGCGCCGGAGCCATCGTCTGGGCCAAGCTGGACCGCGTCGTATTCGGTGCCTTCGACGAAAAAGCCGGCGCGGCCTCTACACGCTACAACATCCTGCAGGACCCGCGGCTGAACCATCGTGTGGAGATCATCTCTGGCGTGGAGGCCGAGCGGGCGGCTGCCTTGCTGCAGCGATTCTTCCGCGAGCGCCGCACCGAAGACTGACCGTTTTCCAACACTTCACGGACCTTTCCGAAACCCGACTGGTCGCTTCCGGTACAGCCTGCAAGTTGGTCAAACAGCGGCTTACGACCATGTGGGATGTCGTCATCATCGGAGCCGGTCCCATCGGGCTTGCTTGCGGCATTGAAGCCCGACGGCGTGGCCTCGAAGCGCTCCTCATCGAAAAAGGCGCGCTGGTGAATTCGTTTTTGGGCTATCCGACCAACATGGAATTCTTTTCGACACCCGACCTGATGGAAATCGGCGGGCATCCCTTCCCCACGCACGGCTACAAACCCACCCGTGAGGAGGCTATTGAGTATTACCGGCGCGTGGCTGCCGCCGAGCAACTCCGCATCCGGCTCTACGAACGCGTGCTCCGCGTAGACGGCGAAGACGAAAACTTCACGGTCGTCACCGAAAAGGGCACCTACCGAACCCGCAAGGTGGTGGTGGCTACTGGCTTTTTCGACATCCCCAACCGGCTGAACGTGCCGGGCGAAGATTTGCCCAAGGTCGTGCACTACTACAAAGAGCCCTTCCCCTATATCGGCCAGAAGGTGGCGGTGATCGGCGGACGCAACTCGGCGGCCAAGGCGGCCCTGGACTGCTACCGGCACGGCGCCGAAGTGACGCTCATCCATCGGAGACCAGCGCTTTCGGACAAGATCAAGTACTGGATCCGCCCGGACATCGAAAACCGCATCCGTGAGGGTAGCATCCGGGCATTTTTCAATACGCGGGTGCTGGAGATCTGTCCGGACAGCCTGCTGATCGAAACGCCTGACGGTCGGCTTGTGCTGGAGAACGACTGGGTGTTGGCCATGACCGGCTACCGGCCCGACCTGGAGTTTTTGGAGCAGCTCGGCGTTCGGCTCGGCGATGATCCAGCCCGCACGCCCTGCTACGACCCTGAGACGTTCGAAACCAATCGCCCGGGATTGTATCTGGCCGGCACCGTCTGCGGTGGACTGAATACGAGCCGATGGTTCATCGAAAATGGCCGTCTGCACGCCCCGCGCATCATGGAGCACATCGCCACGGGCCGCGTGGCCGAAGCACCCACCCTCGACAGCCAACAATGGAAAACGGCGGAATAGCCTACTTCCCCAACGACACCTGCTCGATCCAGCGCCAGAGGTCACGAAGGCCAAGGCCAGTGTGCGCCGACGTGGGCATGATCGGCACTTCCATGGAACGGGCCTGCAGGGCCCGTTCGACCTCCCGGACGGCCTGCGCGCGCCGGTTGCCCGACACCTTATCGGCCTTGGTAAGCGCGATCAGGTAGGGGACGTGCTGGCCGCGCATCAGGTCCATCATCGTCTCGTCGAGCGGGGTGGGCGGATGGCGGCTGTCGATCAGGTGCACCACAAGCGCCAGCGTAGGCCGTTCCCGCAGATAGCGCGTGATGAGCTGCCCCCACAGCCGTCGCTCTTCCTGTGAGGTGCGTGCGTAGCCGTAGCCGGGCAGATCCACAAAGTAGAGTCGCTCGTTGACCCGGTAAAAGTTAAGCTGGCGTGTTTTGCCAGGCGTGCTGCTCGTGCGGGCAAGTCCGGGCGCCCGAAGCAGCGCGTTCAGGAGCGAGCTTTTGCCGACGTTGGAGCGTCCGGCAAACGCCACTTCGGGTAGCCCGTCGTCGGGCAGATCCTCCCACCGCGCTACGCTCCGGAAGAACCGCGCCGACGGCTTCTTCATACGGATTTGGATTTCAGGCCAGAGCGCCCAGGTGCTCGCGTACGGTCTCGCCAATGAACGCCGGGTTGCGGATGACCACGGCACCGGCCGCTTCCAGCGCCTTGAATTTCTCTTCGGCCGTGCCCTTACCGCCCGCGATGATGGCACCGGCGTGGCCCATGCGGCGTCCCGGCGGGGCTGTTGCCCCAGCAATAAAGGCGAAGACGGGCTTTGTCATGTGTTCCTTGATAAAGGCGGCCGCCTCTTCCTCGGCCGTACCGCCGATTTCACCGATGAGCACCACGGCCTCTGTTGCCGGATCGTCCTGAAAGAGTCGGAGCACGTCCGTAAAGCGCAGCCCAATGATCGGATCGCCGCCAATGCCCACGGCCGTACTCTGCCCCAGCCCCAACCGTGTGAGCTGATCGACCGCTTCGTAGGTGAGCGTACCAGAGCGCGAGACAACGCCGATCGGCCCTTCTTTGAAAATCATGCCCGGCATAATACCCACCTTGGCTTGGCCGGGGGTAATTACACCCGGACAGTTCGGACCGATCAGCTTGACGCCTTTCTGCTTGACGTAAGCGTAGACCGGAATCATGTCGCGCACCGGGATGCCTTCGGTGATGCAGACGATCACCTCGATGCCGGCATCGACCGCCTCCAGAATGGCATCGGCCGCAAAGGCCGGCGGCACAAAGATGATCGACGTATTGGCCCCTTCTTTTTCGACAGCTTCGGCCACCGTGTTGAAGACGGGACGATCTAAATGCTTCTGGCCGCCTTTGCTCGGCGTGACGCCAGCTACCACATTCGTCCCGTATTCGATCATTTGCTGGGCATGGAAGGTCCCTTCCTTTCCGGTGATGCCCTGCACCACCAGACGCGTGTTGCGATCGACCAGAATGCTCATAGGTCCTGTTTCAGCTTGTAAAAAACAGTTCGTTGCTGGCGTTAAATAACGGCGCGTTTTCAGGCGGTGCCGCTCACTTCCATCAGGCTGCGGCCTACCCGAAGCAGCGTGGCTTCGTCGAAGTGACGGCCCAGAAGCTGCGCCCCCACCGGGAAGCCGCTCGAATGCGTGCCCACGGGCACGACCAATCCTGGAATGCCGGCCAAGTTGGCCGTCACCGTGTAGACATCGCTCAGGTACATTTCGAGGGGATCGGCCAGCTTACTGCCCAGGGGGAAGGGCGGTGTGGGCGAGGCCGGCGTGAGCAGCACGTCGACCTGCTCGAAGGCGCGATCGAAGTCCTGGCGGATCAGGCGCCGCACGCGCTGGGCCTTGGCATAATAGGCTTCGTAGTAGCCGGCCGAGAGCACATAGGTCCCCAACATGATACGGCGTTTGACCTCGGTGCCAAAGCCCTCGCTGCGCGAGCGCACATAAAGCCGGTAGAGTACCGAGTCGTCACTGCCGTTTTCGGCCAGTTCGCGCCGGATCTGCTGCACGTCGGCCCGGTAGCCATAGCGGATGCCGTCGTAGCGGGCCAGGTTGCTCGACGCCTCGGCCGTGGCCAGAATGTAATAGGTGGCAATGCCGTATTCGGTGTGGGGCAGCGAAACCTCCTGCACCACGGCACCGGCCGCCTCGAGCTGCGCCGCCCGCTCCTCGAGCACCTGACGAATCTCCGGATCCAGTCCTTCGGCGAAGTATTCGCGGGGCAACCCGATGCGAAGTCCCTTGATAGGCTGCGCAAGCGCCGCTACGTAGTCTGGCACCTCGACTGGCGCGCTCGTCGCGTCCCAGCGATCCACCCCGGCGATCACCTGCAGCATGCGGGCGGCGTCTTCGACCGTGTGCGTCATGGGGCCGATCGTGTCGAACGACGACGCATAGGCCACCAGCCCGTAGCGGCTCACGCGGCCATAGGTGGGCTTCAGCCCCACGATGCCACAGAAGGCGGCCGGCTGGCGGATCGAGCCGCCCGTATCGCTTCCAAGCGCGGCCTGGCACATCCGGGCCGCCACAGCCACCGCCGACCCCCCCGAGGAGCCACCGGGCACGTAATCGGGGTTGATCGGGTTGCGGGCCGGGCCGAAGTACGAGGTCTCGTTCGACGAACCCATGGCGAATTCGTCACAGTTCGCCTTGCCGATAAAAATGGCGCCGGCCTCTCGCAACCGGGTGATAACCGTCGCGTCGTAGAGCGAGACGAAGTTTTCCAGCATGCGCGAGCCGCACGTGACGCGCTGGTCTTTGATGCAGATCACATCCTTGACGGCCAGCACCAGTCCACCCAGCGGCGGCAGGGGTTCGCCCCGGGCCAGGCGTTCGTCCAGCGCCCGCGCCTGCGCCAGCGCGCCTTCGGGATCGACCGAGATGAACGCGTTCAGGCGCGGGTTTTCAGCCGCGATGCGCTCCAAAAAAGACGAGACCAGTGTTTCACAACGGATCTCGCCCCGCTCCAGCGCCCGTCGGGCGTCGGCGTAGGTCGAATACTCCATAATGGCTTTCGGCCTGTCAGCTCTGCGTGGGTTCCGACGGCTGCGACGAACCGGCCGCCGGCTGCTGCGTCGGCGTCGCCGTGTTCCGCGCGGTCGGCGTTCCCTGCTGCGGCGCCCGGATCTGCGGCGTTTCGTCTACGTTGACAGAAATCTCGCGGGAAATCTCTCGCGTGGCTTCCTTAAACTCCCGGATGCCCCGGCCCAGGCCCCGCGCAATCTCAGGAATGCGTTTGGCGCCAAAGACCAGCAGTACCACCAGAAAGATCAGCAGCAATTCGGGCGCTCCAATGTTCCCAAACATGGCTTCACCTCAGAGTGCATAGGGTGACACATAGCTCGCGGCGGCATGCAGCCAGCCGGGATAAAAATTAAGCGATCCGCGGCCTTCTGTGCAGGAAAATCCCGCAAAAGCTGCACACTTGTGACAAAGGCGAAACGACCCCTTGAAAGTGGGGTTCCATTGGGCGAAACTCCGGCCGGGTCCGGCCGTTTTTTTTCTGTAAAAAGCCCATCATGGAAGCTTCGACTACGCTTTCGCGTGATGCGATCCGGACCTGGCCCAAAGCCGAACTGCACTGTCACCTGGACGGATCGCTGCGGCTGACGACGCTGCTCGAACTGGCCCGTCGGCAGGGCAAAGTTGGACTGCTGCCGGCCGATAGCGTCGAAGGGCTTGAAGAAGTGCTGCGCCAGGTGGACACGTCCGATTCGCTGGAGGCCTATCTGGCCTGGTTCCGCTATACGGTACCGGTCATGCAGACCCGTGAAGCGCTGCGCCGCATTGCCTATGAGCTGGCCGAAGACGCGGCCCGCGAAAATGTCCGCTACCTGGAGGTACGCTACGCTCCGGTGCTGCATGTCGAAGAAGGGCTAACGCTGGAGCAGGTCAACGACGCCGTACTCGACGGCCTGCGGGCAGCAGCGCGCGATTTCGGCATCCGTACGGGACTGATCCTCTGCGGCCTGCGTCACGAGTCCGAAGCACTCTCGCTGCGCACGGCCGAGCTGGCCGTGGCCTACCGCAAGCGGGGCGTTGTGGCCTTCGATCTGGCCGGTGGCGAGGCCGGCCACCCGCCCAAGCACCACCTGCACGCCTTCTACCTGGCCCGTAACCACCTGCTGAACCTGACTGTGCACGCGGGCGAATCCTGGGGCCCCGACTCCATCCACCAGGCGCTGTTCTACTGCGGCGCCCATCGCATTGGCCATGGCGTGACGCTCTACCAGGACCCGGATCTGCTCCAGTATGTCGTCGATCATCAGATTCCACTGGAGGTCTGTCCCACCAGCAACGTCCAGACTAAGGCAGTGGCCGACTACGCCACGCATCCGCTCCGGCTGTACGTTGAACGCGCCATCCCGGTCACAATCAATACGGACAACCGCCTGTTCAGTCGTACATCAATGACCGATGAACTCTGGCGCGTGCACCGCTTCTGCGGTCTGAGCGTGTCTCAGCTCCGGGAGGTGGTGCTCAACGGTTTCCGCCATGCTTTTCTGCACTGGGAAGAGAAACAGGAGCTGCTGCGCGACGTGGAAGCAGAGCTCGACCGACTCGATCTGCTGCAGCCGTCCTCTGCATCCTGAAAAATATGATCCGCCGCGTCTCGCAATCCCAAAGCCTGCTGGGCGTCGTCGAACTACCGCCCGATAAATCCATTGCCCACCGGGCGGCCCTGCTGGCCGCGCTGGCCGACGGCACTTCGCGTCTGGTGAACTACTCGCCGGCCGCCGATCCCCAATCAACGCTTTCGTGCCTGCGCCAGCTTGGCGTGCCTATCTTCGAAGACGAACACGGGATCCTGATCGTCGAAGGCCGCGGGCTGGAAGGCCTGCAGGCACCAGACCGTCCGCTCGACTGCGGTAACTCGGGCACCACAATGCGCCTGCTGGCTGGCATCTTAGCCGGACAACCCTTCGACAGCGTGCTGGTGGGCGACGCTTCGCTCAGCCGACGTCCCATGGAACGTATTGCTGCGCCACTGCGCCAGATGGGCGCCGCGCTGACGCTCACCGACGGCCACGCACCCATCCACATCCGAGGCGGCCGTACACTACGGGGCATTACCTACCGGCTGCCTGTACCATCGGCTCAGGTCAAATCGTGCGTGCTACTGGCCGGACTCTTCGCCGAAGGCGAAACGACCGTCATCGAGCCGATCCCTTCCCGCGACCACACCGAGCGCATGCTGGGCTTGAACGTGGTGGAACTGGGTGGCGAGCGTTACCTGACCATACAAGGTGGCATGCGAATTCCCCCGCGCACCTGGACGATCCCGCGTGACTTTTCCGCCGCCGCCTTTTTTCTGGTAGCCGGCACGATTGTACCCGATAGCGAGATTCGCCTGCCCGGCGTAGGGCTCAACCCGTCGCGCTCGGCGCTGCTCGACGTACTTCGGGCCATGGGCGCCGACATTCGCGTCGAAAACGAACGCGTCTATGGAGGGGAGCCCATCGCCGACCTGATCGTGCGCAGCAGCTCGCTGCACGGCGTGCAGGTAAGCGGCGCCCTCATTCCGAATCTTATCGATGAGATCCCCGTGCTGGCCGTGGCAGCCGCCTACGCCACTGGCCGCACCGAGATTCGGGATGCCGCCGAGCTGCGCGTCAAAGAAACCGATCGCATTGCAGCCATGGCCGAAAATCTTCAGGCGTTAGGCGCCTGCGTCGAGGTATTCGACGATGGACTGGCCATTGAAGGTGGCCGCCGGCTCCGAGGCACGATCGTGCAGAGCTTCGACGATCACCGCATCGCCATGGCGATGGGTGTGGCTGGACTGGTTGCTGAAGGCGAAACGATCATCGACGGCGCTGAGTGTGCCCGCATCTCATTCCCTGGCTTTTGGGAGGTGCTTGATCGCCTGGCTGGCCGTCCGATAGCTGCCCAGTGATCAGGTATCGCGGTCTTCCTCTTGCCCGGGAATCCACAGGTGGCGGGAGAGATCGACGCAGCCATCTTCGGTGAACGTGACGCCTTCGCTGCGAAGGCGCTCTTCCATAACAAACGGCCCCTCGAAGTGCATACGGCCGGTCAGCTCTCCCCGCCGGTTGACGACGCGATGACAGGGCAGGTCCGACCCGGCGGCTGCGTTCAGTGCCCAGCCGACCGTCCGCGCGGCGCTGCGCGCCCCCAGATACGCGGCGATGTGCCCATAGGTAGTGACGCGTCCGGGCGGAATGCGGGCGACCACCTCCCACACGCGTGCAAAGAAATCGCGTCGCTTAGCCTGCTCGATCGTATGTGCGTTGCGTCTGCGTTTCATGAGCGGGTGACTTCAAAGCGGATACGCCGAGACACCTCTCGACCCGAAACCAGATCCCGCACCTGCACCACTACCTCCAGCTCCTTTGCCCGCTCCCATGCTCGCAAATCCAGCACGATGTACTCCCCAGCTGTCCGACTTGTCCCCTCGTACACCGTACGCGAACGCGTCTGCACCACCTGATCCCGACGCAACAGCCCCCCTTCCTCCCACCACCGCACCTCGTAGGCCACCTCGTAGCGCGTGCGATCCTCCGGGCTAAACGTCAAATGATAGACCTCAAAATAAAGCGCCAGCGGCACCTCCGGACTCAGCCGCGCAAACGGATAGGGCCGGCCCGGCAGCGTGTCGCCTGCCGCAGGATCATACCACAGCGGCAGCAGGTCGCTCATCTCCAGCACGGCCGGATCCGACCGCAACGCCTGCAGCGAATCAAAGCGGGCCACGCTGGTTTTCAGATGCTCTCCGGTCTGCCATTTGCCTTCTTGCTGCGTCAGCGCGTACTGGTCCCATTGCAACGCGATATGATAGACGACGGTATCGGCCGGGACGACCACAGAACGCGCCGGTATAACCGGTCCCTGCTCAGAAAGATGGGCAGGAATTCGATACAGCTGGGCGGTGTGATAGGCGATGCGGTAATCTGTTCGCTGCCGGACGACCTGTAAATCGATCAGGAAATCTGAAGGCTTCTTCTCCAAGTCCTGCAAGAGGGCTCCGGCAGGTACGGCCCAGTAAATCAAATTTTCGGTGTGGCCGTCTGTTCTCAGAAAACGGGCCACACGGGCTACCACAGGCAAGCTTGGTTTCTGATCAAGCCAGCGGCTTTGCTGGCGCGGAATCCGCGCCGCCATTTCCGCCCGATTGAGCGCGTCTTCACGCTCCGTTTCGGCCAGCAGGCTTCGAAGGAAAACATCCGGCGTCCCCCCTGTTGTGAACGGAGTTCCTTCCTGCTGAACTAGTGCACTGTTGTCGCTGCGTTTGTCCTGCGTGTAGAGTTCACCTCCGATGTTCCGCTCCAGTTGAATGCGGATTTCCTCGAGCTGCCCCAGATAGTTGTCCACGCGAATATACCGATCGCTGAAGTCCAGATGGTAGGGCGCCAGTTGCCGATAGATCGCGCGCAGTACTTCCAGCAGCACGTCGATCTTGGCAGCCCCACGCCCGGTGTCTCCATCCAGGCCAATACGGAGATGCGGTGGGATCAGATCGAGTACCCCGCCCTGGCGATACATATTGCCATCATAGACGAAAAGAAAATAGTACGGACCACCGGTTGCCGAGCGATCGTAGAGCCACAGTTCTCCGGGTGCAAAATCCGATTCGCTGACGATGAGCGGATTTCCAGAGGCCCGCCGCAGCCGCCGAAGCGCCTCCTGCAACTCGCGGGAATAAAAGTCCAGTTTTTTGATCCGTGAAGGAGCCCCAAGCCGTACATACACGATGCCACGCTCATCCAGACCTAATTCGGTATGATCCGTAGCGTAATGCTGTTCAGCGTAGGCGACGCGCTGCAGGTGTTCAACAATGCGTTCGTTGAATGAGGTAGCTGGCAGAGGATCATGTTGCACCCACCAACGCATCAGACGAACACCGGCGCCCGGAAGGAACCGTCGATCACGCGTCCAGATCTGTCGTTGTAGCGAATCGGGTAAAAGAAAAATCATCCGGGCCACGTGGCGCCGCACTCGCTGAAGTTCGTCCGGAAGCATGGGGGTGCCGGCAATCTGAAGCAGCAACTGATAGAAAAAGGCCGCTTCGGGAAAGCGTTCACTGATGCCCAACCGGCAGACTGTTTCTATATACGCATCGGCCGCCAGTACATCAACCGCACCCTGAGCCAGGGCGCTATGCACTCCCTGCTGCCAGGTATTCAGGGCGCGTTCAATGGCCCCCTGCGCCTGATAGGCAGCACCCAGCCAGTAGGCAACCGATCCTTCAATTGACTGAATTTGAAAAGCAGGCCGCCGCTGAAAGAGTGCCTCCAGCATGGCAGCCGCCACTTCGTAGCGTCTCGCCTGATACGCACGAAAACCCTCTACCAGCTGCAACGAATCTGCCGGCTGCCCCTTTACCCTGCCGATAGCCAGGAGCAACAAAACCAGGACACCCACCAATTGCCAGCACCCCATTTCCATTTTATTGCTGTGCCCCATTTAGACGAAGAAAGGGGCTCCAGCGTTTCCCAGAGCCCCTTTCTACCGCGTGTAGTGTATTATTTACTGGAGATTTACTCCTGGATAGGTACCAGCGTTGACCGCAGTGGGCTCAAAGACACCTGGAGGAGGATTGGGGGCGTTCTCATTAGCGTTCAATTCATCCAGCCCATATAGGAACCGCTGCGGGAAACGATTGCCTGTGCGGATTGGAATACCGATAAAGTTGTCCGTCCGGCGCGCATCGTTAAACGCCTCAACGTTGCCAATTAGTGAGAGGTACTTTTCTTCGAGAATTTCCCGAAGCAACGCCCTATTTCGTGACTCTCCTTGAGGATTAGCGATGCCGCCGGCATCAAAATCGGCAGCCTCGTAAGGCTCGTAAGCGCCCGAGCCAAACTTCATATCTAGGGCCGCCCGGGCGTTGTTCAATGCCGCAAGCGCTGCATTGAAGTTGCCGTTGGCCAATAGCTCCGCCTCGGCAATGATCAACTGATTCTCTAGGTAGGTGACAATGGGGAAGTCCGCGTCAATCGCAAAAGCCCCATCATTCGTATTAAGTACATAGTCTCCGTCAGCACCCGCATAGTAGAAGGCGAATCGCGCCGACTCATCGGTCTTCGTATTCCCGCGGTAGATGCTACTATTGGGATCTAGCAGCGACGGCGCAAACGCATTATTGGCCGTCATATAACCAGACCGTTCCACCTCGACAAACAGATAAAAAGGATTGGCATCGTTGTAGAGCGAGCTGCCATGGAGCGCAACCAGATCCCCACTGCCGTCCGGGGCATCGATCCCCATTTGGGCATGCTGGAGCGCCTGGGCATAATTGCCTGTATGCAGGTAGTAGCGTGCCCGCAAGGTATGGGCTACTTTAATCCATTTAGCAGCATTTGCGCTGAAAAAGATATCTCGGCTTCCCGGGCTGATTCCGGCCCCTGACTGCAGATCCGCAATGGCCTCAGCCAACATTTGCTGGACGGCTTCATAGACCTGAGGCTGCGGATCGAAAACAGGGTTGGGATACTGCTCAGGCTGGGCTGCCTGGCTGAACGGGATATCGCCGAAGAGGGCCGTCATCGTACCGGCCGCCAGCGCTTCAGTAATCGTGGCAATCCCCCTCAACAGGCGGTTGTTCGTCTCTGTCGCCTCTGCCCGAATTAAACGCGTCTGGCCGATGATGCCCGAATAAGCCAGATTCCACATGTTTGTAAAATCGTCGGCCGAGACACGGTACTCATTGTAAGCCAGAAACTGGCGGTCTGATCCGGTGAACTGGTGCGTCCACACGCCGGAAAGTCGCGCCAAGTGACCATCCTGCAGCAAGATACTGCCCACCTGCGCACCTGTCAGAATCTGCTCGGGGGGTGCTTCTGTAGCCAGGTTCGGAGATTTATCAAACTTCTCGTCATTCACCAGGGCGTCACAGCCAGCCCAGAAGAGAGCGGCCAGCACCACCAGCGTTGTCCATCTATGCAAGCGTCCAATCATGGCTGTATACCTTGGTTTGTGTAATTAGGGGAGTCGTAACGTCGGGCCCGGCAGGTTATGGTCCACCGGGCCCGCTCTATTTCACTCATCAGTAGTTAAAGCGCACTGTAAACCGGTAGGAACGGGTGTTGGGGTTGTTGAAGTAATCCAACCCCTGCCCGTTCGAGGGTCCGGTCAGGTTGGTCTCTGGGTCGATTCCCGTATAGTCCGTAATGAGTAGGAGATTACGTCCGGTGATGGAGAAGTCAATAGACGATAGCCCCAACCGCCGCACTGTCTCGCCCCGCCAGTTGTAGCTAAGCGTCACCTCACGCAGGCGAATGTAGCTACCGTCTTCAATGAATTGCTCCGTGGGCCCCGTAAAGCCACTACCTGGGCCAGCCCAGAAATAGGTTTCATCAACGAGTACAGGCCCGGCACCGAAGTCGTGAATATAGCCACGCACGGTGTAGGTCCCATCATCATTACGGTAGGTCACAGGCCACAGACCAGCTGCTACCATTTGCGCCGCAGTTAAGCCTGCGTAGTTCTTGATCGTTGTGGCCTCCTCTGCTGAAAGGGTCGTGGTCCAATCCTGGTCTCCATGCACGCCGAAGAAGTAGAGCGCCCCACGCGTACCATTCCACACATCCCCGCCCATCCGGAAGTCCCACAGGATATCCAGCGACAGATTCTTATAACGGAAACGGTTGCCAATGCCGGCGTTCCAGTCCGGATTTGGATCACCGATCACGCCAGAAGTAGAAGCCATGACGGGGAAGCCGTTAGGATCCAAAATACGGCCGTCCGGGGCCACCGTATAACCTTCCGCTCTTTCCGCATCAGTCAGTGGCTCGAACGATTCCCGACGCCAGCGGTCGCCGTAGAGCACGCCAAACGGTTCCCCTTCAACTAAGCTGGACGTGGCTCCAATAAAGCCGGCCAGGCTCACTTCTTGCACGCCGGCCAGGCTGACCACGGTGTTTTCGTTCTTCCACCAGTTAAGGTAGGTATTCCATCCAAAGTCCCGCGTATTGATCCAGTTGGCATCCAGCGAAAGCTCCACACCCCAGTTCTCTGTCTCCGCCGCATTCTGGGTTTGGGTCAGGAATCCTGTGCTGGGAGGCACATTCACATTAAAGATTAGATCTTTAGAACGGTTGAAGTAATAGGTAGCGCTTAGCGCATACCGGTCGTTGAAGAAGCGGAGGTCCGCGCCGACTTCAAGCTCGCGGGTACGCTCAGGCTTGATGGTAGGCGAGGCGGCTCGTGTGCTCCGCCGAAAACCACCGCCGTAGGCGGAAGCATCTAACGTGGTTCCCGTGTACCCATCAAAGAAGTCAGCATTTACAAAGTAGGTGAACGCCAGATACGGATCGGGTTCTCGCCCAACCTCAGCATAGGAGGCTCGCAGCTTCCCAAAGCTCAGTACCGGGTTGGGGCCCAACAAATCCGAAAACTGCCAGGCTACCTGTACCGAAGGATAGAAGAAAGACGACTTGGCTTCCGGCCCGAAGGTCGAAGCATAGTCCAGTCGTCCGGTCATTTTTACGAAGAGCTGGTCATAAAACGCCAAGTCAATTTCTCCAAAAGTCCCAAACGTGCGCCGCACAACCTGATCTGTAAAAGCGCTGACATTTTGCGTTTCAGCGTTTTCGAGGCTACGCAGATCAATAGGATTTACGAAAGTGTTGAGCGAACCAGAAAGTTGATCATTTTCTCGATGGTTGAAGTTGGCACCGGCCGTCACGTTCAACCGAATGTCCGGGTTGAGCTGACGGCTAGCGCGCGCGATCAGATCCATGTTGATCGAATAATAACCCAGATTGGCCTCTGACAGACTACCATTGGGGTTAGATGCATTGTAAATAGGGAAGAACGTATAGCGCCGGTCTGTGTAATGATCAACACCGACACGGGCGGTCAAATTTAGCCAGTCCAGCGCATCATAGGAAGCATTCACATCGCCAATGATCCGGTTGACCAGCGTTGCATCCCGGTTACGGTTGATGGTAAAGAACGGATTATCGTACCGAGGGTTGACGCTTGATCCCAATGGATTCCGATAAGACCGATGGCGATTGGGGATGAATGCACCTTCCAACCCCTGTGGATAGTAATCTACCAGATAGTCTGTATTGTCAAAGTCCGGCGGCGTACGCAGCGCTCCCAGCAACAATCCACTGATGTTCGATCCTTGCTGAATGCGGTCGGAGTTTACCCGAATGTAATTCGCACTACCGCCTACGGTGAGCCGATCACTGAGCGACCGCTCCGCACTTAAGCGAATCGAAGTACGCTGATAGTTGCTATTTTCCTTGATGATTCCATCCTGATAGACGTTTCCGATGCTGAGATAATAGCGCCCGTTCTCGTCACCACCACCGATATTCAACGCATTTTCAAAAGTCAGCCCTGTTTTGAAGAGTTCATCATTATGATTATAGACATCCCTGGAAAGCTTTCCTCCATATGGTTTATCGTTAGTGCCGTTGGGAATTGTGTAGTACTTTCGTCCCGTCAGCTTACCTACTGATACTGCCGCTCCACTTGCCTGATCTTCTCCACCGGGACGCGCTTCAATTAAGTCGCCCCAGCTCAGCGTATATCCAAAGAGATACTTGCCATAGAGGCCCTGTCCATAACGCTTTTGCAGCGGCACCGTCCGGTTGACTTCATCAAAAGCCACCGAAGACTGATAGGAAACGTTCATCCGGCCCAGATAATTGCCGCGCTTTGTCGTAATGACGATTACGCCGTTCTGGGCGCGCGAACCATAGAGTGCGGCCGCCGCTGCCCCTTTCATCACCTCAACCGATGCAATATCGGCCGGATTCAGGTCGTTCAGGCGCGACTGCTGCTGCACCCCAGCAACCCCTTCACCTTGGGTGTTATTATCTACCGGGACCCCATCGACTACGATCAGCGGCTGGTTGTCGCCCTGGATCGTCTTAGGACCGCGGATGACAATACGGGCGCCTGCTCCCGGATCACCCCCGAAAGCCGTTACGTTCAACCCTGCGGCTTTCGCCGAAAGCGCCTTGAGCACAGAGACCTCGGCAGACTGCACCAGCCGCTCCCCTTCGACCGCCGACGTAGCCGTTCCCAACTCATCACGGTTGATACGGAAGCCCAGCGCTGTCACCGCCACACCTTCCAGCTCAATCGCACTGGGCTGCAGGCGGGCAATCACTTCCGTAGTCGCTCCGGCCCGCACCGCAACTTCCTGAGTAAAGGGTTCGTACCCCACAAATGTCGCGCGTAATGTGTAGGTACCCGCCGGTACGTTCTGAATGGTGTACCGTCCTTCTACGTCAGAAGCCGATCCGGTAACCAGTGTGCCGCCCTGGAGCAGCACCACGCTGGCTCCCGGGAGTGGCTCGCCTGAGCTGGCATCCAGTACGCGGCCGCGTACGGTGCCGGTTTGTGCCAGCGCATCGCTGACTGGCCCCATCCAGAGCAGGGCCATCAGCAATCCCGTAAGGAGTAGACCTCTACGCATGAGTGACCTCCTGATTATTGTTATTGTTAAGGATTAGCTGTAAGGTCTGCCATTTCATCCGGTTCGAATAAAATGGCGTTTTAAATTTTCATTAGTCCTGCGTCATGTATGGCTGCAGGCGTTGCTTTACCTGCGCCACGATTGCTCGATATCGCTCAAGGGCCGCCGCAGTGAGCTCCCGCTGCTGCCATTGCCCGTCTATCAACAGCTGCTCCTCACCACGCATCTGTGCTGTGTAGTAACCCTGCCCTCGTTGCCCCAGTATCACGATGATCCGGTCGCGCAGCTGCGTTATTCCTTCATTCTGCAGCGCATAGGGCGCATTTTCCTGCCGCCATTCTGTTTCCAGTGCCCGAGAGGAGACGCTTCGCACCTGATAGCCGTAGCTATTCAATACCACCAGGATATTTTCAATCAAAATGCTCTGGCTAGGTGCGCGTCCCAGTTCGCTCGTATAAATCCCCACCGCCCGCTGACTGGTGGCACAGCCCCAACCAGCTACACTACTCAGCCCAATCAGTGCTATGATTAAAAATCTTCGCCTTTGCATTCGACCCTCGGTGTCACAAGTCGGGGAAAATAATATTATCGTTTTACTCGTTCTGCCAAAAAACTCGAGTAAACGGTTTGAATCGTTCGCCCAACTGTCAGAAATCTCTGCTCACCCGCCATCTCATCAGAAGCGCTTCCGAACTTAGAACAAACAACATCTTTCTGTCAAGCAACAGCCAACGACGTCCCTATATCTGCTCTTGCCGCATTGCCCGCTGTCCAACCACAGATGCGTCAAAAGCATTCCCGTATCTCTACTGAACCAACCGGTTGTTCGTCATGAACACTCCGTTCCCTTCTGGCCCAGCGTACGACGCGTTCCTATTTGGAAAGTCGAAACAACAACGCTGCCGTTTACCCCTAAACAGCAAAAAGCCGCCTGCTACCATCCAGGTGCGCACCACTTCCACCACCGCCTACCACCATGAACCGGAAGGCCAAGACCTCGCCTCTTAGGTCCTGTCCCTCCACCACCAGCGCCAAGAGAAGCAGGCCACGCCTTATCACCAGGGCACCTGTACCTCTCGGCCTTCTCCCGTCCGCGGGTGGTTGCGCCAATTCCGGTCAGCAGAAAAGACGGGATCAGGTCGAGCGAAGTGCCCAGGCGGTACGCGTTATTGTCCCGGCGTATAAAGATGTGCTGTGCATCTTCATGGACGTGGCGATACACCCAAAACTCGCCCTGCGGAAACTGAATCGCCATGAGCTTAGGACTTCGAGCGAATACCTTGCGGCGAAGCCACAGGCCCACCGATCGAGAGCGGCACGCGTCGCCAGGGTGGTCCGAGCCGAACGTAGATCCGCGCTCGATCGTCGAATCCTTCGTCCGGATCAACGAAATGCTTCAGCGCATAGCCCACTCGTTCCAGATGTTCTTTCAGCCGCTCGTTGCGACGCGTCGCGGGAAGTGGATCCTGACAGCGCCACCAGGCCAGCAAAAGCTCGCCAACGCTCAGCACCGGCACCTGTTTTTCTTTCAGAATGTCCGCGAGATGAATCCGTTGCTGAAAAGCCGATGGCAGAATCCAGAAAGCGCTTCCGATTTTGAACCAATCACTCCCCCGACGGTATAGGGCCAATCAAAATAGGCAATGCTTATTTCGCGCGGCCGTGGTCTTGGCATCTCAACATAAAGCACTGCAGACCTGGCTTGGCACCGACCGCTTACGTACCCAGGTCCCACTGGCCCCTTACACCACGTTCAAAATCGGTGGACCGGCGGATCTGTTCTTCGAAGCGCGCACGCGCGACGAACTGGCCGAGGCCGTGCTGGCTGCCCGTGAGCTGGGCATCCCCTATTTCGTGCTCGGCCTGGGCGCCAACATCCTGGTGGGCGACCGGGGCTTCCGGGGTTTGGTCATCCGCAATGTGGCACGCACCTACCGCCTATTGCCCGGCCACCGTATCTGGGCAGAAAGCGGCGCAATCGTCTACCCCGACCTGATCGAAGCGGCCTTCAACGCAGGACTTTCGGGACTGGAACACTACGTGGGCATTCCTTCCACGGTAGGTGGCGCCCTTTGGCAAAACCTGCACTTCCTCTCGCCGCCCCCTGAACGCGATCGCACCGTCTTCATCGAAGAAGTGCTGGCCGAGGCCGAAATCCTTACAGCCGAAGGTGAGCGCCGCATCGTTGGCCCCGACTATTTCCGCTTTGGCTACGACTATTCGATCCTGCACGAACGGGACGATATCGTGCTGGCCGCCACGTTTCAACTGGCGCCAGGCGACCCGGCCCGCATGCGCGAAATCATGGAAGCAAACCTCGCCTGGCGGCGCGAGCGCCACCCGCCCCTAGAGACCGAACCCAGCGCCGGCTCCATCTTCAAAAAGATCAATGGCATCGGCGCCGGCCGCCTTATCGATCAATGCGGACTGAAAGGCACACGCATCGGCGATGCCGAAGTCTCTCCGAAACACGCCAACATCATCATCAATCGCGGCCACGCAACGGCCGTCCAGGTGCGTGCGCTCATCGCGTACGTGCAACAGGTAGTTGAAGCCCGCACCGGCTATCGTTTAGAACCGGAAATCCGCTTCGTGGGTGAGTTTGAGCCGCCTTCCGAACACGAACAGCAACCCGCTTCCAGCCATGTCGCACCCCACCCTCCAGACCGTTGAACTGGCCTATCGGGCCTACGGCACCGAAGGATCACCGCTGCTGATCCTGCATGGCTTGCTGGGCAGCAGCGGCAACTGGCATACGCTAGCCAGCAAAGCGTTTACGCCGACCTTTCGGGTCTTTACGCTGGACCTACGCGGGCATGGCCGCTCGCCGCACGCCCATCCTATCGACTACCCCACGATGGCCGCCGATGTGCTGGCCTTCATGGACGCGCACGACATCCATCGGGCACACGTGCTGGGACATTCGATGGGCGGTAAGGTGGCTATGGAACTGGCGCTCACGGCTCCGAAGCGTGTCGATCGACTTGTGGTGGTGGACATTGCGCCGCGCGCCTACGACCTCCACCATCGGACCATTCTCGATGCCCTGCAGGCCATCGAGCCTTCCCACTACGAGAGCCGCCGCGCCATCGACGAAGCACTAGCCGCCTACGTACCTGAAGCGCCAATCCGCCAATTTCTGCTGAAAAACCTCCAATACGATCCGGCCACTCAGCGCTATACCTGGCAAATGGACCTGAAAGGACTGGTTCGCTACTACGATCGCATTCATGTCGCCATCACCGACAGCCGTCAGTTTACCGGACCGGTGCTCTTCGTGAAGGGCGAACGCTCCGACTACATCACGGACGCCGACCTGCCTGCCATCCGCCGGCTCTTTCCCGAAGCCCGCCTTGTCACGATCCCGGGTGCTGGCCACTGGGTGCACGCCGACGCGCCCGAAGCCTTCGCCCGTGAAGTGCTGGCGTTCCTACAGGAAAAGGATTGATACGGTTATGGAGGGCGTATACAACGGTCTACGCCTACATATGGGACGCTGCCATCCGTCGCGCTCCTCCCAGGGTACCCCCGTAATATCCCATTCTGAAATGCTGCTGGAAAACAAAAAAAGCACCAGGCAGCGCCCCTGGTGACTACGACTGGATCAGGCCGGCCTTTTCGGCCGCTTCGCGTAGGAGACGTTGCTGCTGGGCCGAAAGGTTGCGCGGGATTTCCAGTTGCACCTCGGCGTAGAGGTCGCCCGTGTGCGTGTCGGTCTCTACGCCGTGGCCGCGGATCCGTAACCGCTCACCCGGCTGCGTGCCTGGCGGAATCCGCACCTTGATCCGACGGCCATAGGCATCCACGATCTCACGCGTGGTGCCCAACATTGCCTCCAGTGGGTTGATCGTAATCGTCGTGTAAAGGTCGTCGCCCTCCCGACGGAAGCGCGGATGCGGCTCCACGTCAAAGACAACGTACACGTTGCCCTGGGGCACCCCGGCAATTGTCGGACCGCCATCCTTTAGGCGAATCTTAAAGCCGGAGCGGACGCCCTTTGGCACGTTGATTCGGACCTTCTGGCCGTCGGGCAGCGTGATGTCCGTTTTACCCACTCGGAGTGCCTGCTCGAACGGAAGCCGCACGCGCACCTCTACGTCACGCGGTCGGCGTGCCCACGCAAAGGGATCCTGACGCGTACTGGTCCGGCCGAAGCCACCAAAGAAGCGGCTGAAGATCTCGCCCAGGCCACCGAAGCCGATCTCTTCGTCCAGCAGATCTTCCAGGTTGCCGCTTGTCTCAAAGTGAACATACGTTCCCTCAGGCGTCCGGTAAAACCGGCTGCCGTTACCCGGACCAAATCCGCCAAAGGCGCCAAACGGATTCTTGCGCATCATGTCGTACTGCCGGCGCTTCTCGGGATCCGAAAGCACGCTGTAGGCCTCCTGGATCTCCTTGAAGCGCTCCTCGGCGTTCGGCTTGTCCGGGTTACGATCTGGGTGCCACTCGCGAGCCAGCTTCCGGTACGCCTTTTTAATTTCCTCTTCGGTGGCGTTTTCCGGAACGCCCAAAATCTCGTAGTAATCCTTTACGGTCTGTGCCATAGTTCCTTACCTCCGCTCGCAACCCCATCCTGTCGAATTTTCAGCCAAAGCACGCGGCAACAGGAGGCCGCGTGCCCGAAGCATCCTGCTGCACAGATCATGCCTGCCGGCACGTATGCAAAAATGACGCACCCTCAGCGTCGCCGGGCCAGGCCGAGTCCATCGGCAATGGGGAGTAGCGTATAATCGACGCGGAGATCCCTGCAGAGTTTCTCATTGAGTCGCCGGATAGCTTCGACGGAGGGCTCGCGATTAGATGGATCGGCCACACGGCCCCCCATGAGCAGGTTGTCCAGCAGGATCAAGCCACCGGGCCGCACCAGTTGCAGCGCGTGCTCGTAGTAGGCGTCGTACGATTCTTTATCGGCATCGATAAAGGCCAGATCAAACGTGCCGGCGGCTCCTTCGTCCAGCAGCGTCTCGAGCGTTTCAAGTGCCGGCCCCAGCCGGAGTTCGATCCGATCGGCCACGCCGGCTGCCTCCCAGTAGCGCCGGGCCATAGCTGTGTATGCTTCGCTCAGGTCACAGGTTAGAAGCCTGCCCTCCGACGGAAGGGCCAGCGCCATCCAGAGCGCACTGTAGCCGGTGAAGGTGCCGATCTCCAGGACCTGCCGTGCTCCGATCAATCGCACCAGCCAAGCCATGAACTGTCCCTGCTCAGGCGCAATTTGCATCTCGGCCTGCGGATGGCGGGCCGTCTCAGCGCGAAGCCGCCGCAGCACTTCGGGCTCACGCAACGAGGCCTCCAGCAGGTACTCGTACAGCGTGTCGTTAAGTGGAAGCGTCCGACGCGACATAAGCGTTGTAATTACTCACGGTATGTTGTTCAAAATACATTCTGAATCGCCCCGATCCAACCTGCTTGAGCACAATGAAACCGGGCACGCTGGTCGAATATCTGGAAGACGATTGGCCGCAGTTTGCCTTGGTGCTGGAATCGCGCGATGGCTCTGTGCAGGCGCTGACGCCCACCGGACGCCGCATCCGGCTGCCGGCCCGCCGCATCGCCATCCGCCACGAACAGACGACCACGGCCGAGACGCTGGCCGAGACGGTCCGTGCCCTGGAGGCACAGATCGAGACGCTGCAGTCAGAGATTGAGCTGGCGCTACTCTGGGAAATTGCCCGCGAGGAAGGTGACGGGTTTGACCTGGAAGCGCTGGCCCGACTCTACTTCGGCGAAGCCGGGGCACTGGAGCAGGCGGCGCTGCTGCGGACGCTTCTGGCCGACAGGCTGTACTTCGGTCGCCGAGGACTGACCTTTTCGCCGCGCACACCCGAGCAAGTGGAAACCCTGCAGGCGGCCGAGCGCCGCCGTCAGGAGCGCGAGGCCGAACACCGGGCGCTGCGCGAACAGCTCGAACAACTGCTCGACGCGCAAGCCGAGGACGTGCCCGAGGCGCCGACTGCCCTGCTGGACGCGCTCGAAGCCTACCTGCGTCAGAAACAGCGCGCCGAAGCCACCGAAGTGCTGGCCGAGATAGCCCGTGACCGAGGCATGACCACCCGCGAGGCCGCGCTGGAGATCCTGCTGCGCACGGGCCGTCTCGATACCTCCGTCGATGCGTTTGCGCTGCTGGCCGGTATCGAACCGACCTTCCCGCCTGAGGTGCTGACTGCTGCCGAAGCGCTCGTTTCCTTTGAGCCCGCCGGCAACCGCACCGACTTTACGCACCTACCCGCCTTCCACATCGACGACGCTTCCACACGCGAGATTGACGATGCCTTCACCGTCGAGTCGCTTCCTGAAGGCGGCTGGCGCATCGGGATCCATCTGGCCGACGTGCCTCACTTTGTCGCACCGGAGGACGTGCTCGATCTGGAAGCCCGACGCCGGGGACTGACCCGCTACTTGCCCACCGGCTCTATTCCCATGCTGCCCGAGCGTCTGAGCCATGACCTGGCCAGCCTCCGCCTCGATGCGGTTTGCCCCACGCTGAGCGTGGTGGTAACTGTCGACGCCTCGGAGCAAATCCGGACCGCGCAGCTCATGCGTGGGCAGATCCGCGTGGTGCATGGGTTCACCTACGAAGCGGCCGATGCAGTGCTGTCTGGTAAGACGCCGCACGAGCTGGGGGAATCGCTCCGAGTCCTGGCCCGCCTGGCTCAGCACCTGGCCGAAGCCCGACTGGCGCGGGGCGCCCTGCTGATCCGACGGCCGGAGCTCAAAGTACAGGTAGACGGCGACGTGATCACGCTCAAGGTGATCGACCCCGATACACCTGCCCGGCGCATGGTCAGCGAGTGGATGATTCTGGCCAATGCCGAGGTAGCCCGCTGGGCGGCCGAGCACGAACTGCCCATGATCTATCGCGTACAGGACCCGCCCGATGATCCCGAGTTGCAGGGATGCAAGCTGGACTACGACCCCGTGCTACTGGCCAGTCGGCTACGCGGGCTGCGCCGCACGCGTTTTTCCACGCACCCCCAGCCCCACGCCGGACTCGGCCTGGAGGCCTACGTGCAGATTACTTCGCCGATTCGGCGCTACGCCGATCTGGCCCTGCAGCGCCAGATCGTGGCCGCTCTGGCTGATGCCCCGCTCCCTTACGACACTGCCCGTCTGTTCGAAGTGCTGGCCACTGCCGAGGCAGCCGAACGCGAGGCCCGAGCGCTGGAGCAGCAGGCCACCCGCTACTGGGCGCTGGTCTGGCTCGAACGCCACGCAGCGCAGACCTTCGAGGCAATCGTCGTGGCCCGCCGTCCGGCCGGCTATCTTGTCGAGCTGCAACCTTATGGACTGCATGGCCTGCTGGCCACGGCCGATGCACTGGCACCCGGCGAGCGCCTTGCCGTACGTCCCGAGGCGATCGATCCGCGCCACGGACGCCTCCGCCTGCAATGGGCTTAAGACACTACGCCACCATAACCACCATCCAAACCCGGCCTCCAGTGCCGGACCACTGCAGCAGATCGTCCAGTACCAGCCGATACCAGCAGGGTATCCACCGACACTGCCAATACAAAAAACCGGAGCCCCATAGCATGGGGATCAGCCTGTCGTTCAGCAACAAGAGCGCAACAAATCGGCGCACTACTCCCCTTGTTCAGAAAAATGCTTCGGCCAGGCGCATGCCCTGCGCTTCAAGCCATCCGGTCAGATACCGGATCGCCTCCCGCGTGCCTCGCGTCGAGAGCGGAAGACCGAACGGAAGCACGCGCACGAGCACCTTGCCGTCTTTAGGGCGCGCCTCGACCAGCACCTCCTGCGTCAGGTCCTCTTCTTCGATACGCACCAGAAACAGCAACCCGCTGCCGTCCAGCGTTCGATACGCTTCGAGCACGATCACGTGACCGCCTTGGAAGGCGTGGACCTGTTTCTCGAAGCGTTCCAACTCAGGGAGCGTACCTTCCAACAACGCGTGGTGCATGACGTCATGGCGTTCAATGGACGGAGGAAACGGATCGGAGGCCTCAGCCTGTTTCGTAAAGACAGCGTGGTAAATGGGTTTCTGCTGGGCCTGCCATTTGCGTGCATACTTCGTCTGAAGCGTCTCCGGCGGCGGTTCGGCCACCACGATTCGATACAGCCCAGTCTTTTCGGCTTCTTCCAGGGCAAAGGAAAAATACGGCGCATCGTCAGTGGTCAGCCAGAGCGCCCCACCGTCGGCCAGTCGGGTGGACAGCAGCGCAAAAAACAGGGCCTGCAACAATCGCCGCTCCTGGTGGCGCTTTTTGGGCCAGGGATCCGGAAAGTTTACATAAACCAGCGACAGGCTGCGCTGCGGCAATACGTTGCGCACCAGAAAGCGCGCCTGGCCCAAATAGAGCCGCACGTTTGTTAGACCGGCCCGGCGTACCTGCCCGAACGCCCGCCGCATCGAGCCCGGCGAGATCTCCACGCCCAACACATTCCAGTGCGGGTGGCGTGCCGCCCAGTCCGTCAGAAAACCGCCATCGCCGAAGCCGATCTCCAGCATCAGCGGCGCCTCGCGGCCGAAGAGCTGCGCCGGTGGCGTCGGAAAGGTAAACTGTCCGCTGCGCAATATCATGAGCAGGCCGTTCGTTCAAAATCCTGGCAAACCGGATCGCCTGTTCGGAGCGTACGTTATAGCCAAAAGCGGCGGAGGGTTTCCCCTTATCCGCCGTTTTTTGCACGGATTGAACCAAGCAGCGCATGCACATGCCGGGAAAACCACGCATTCTCTGGGCCGACGACGAGATCGAGCTGCTCCGGCCACACATTTTGTTTTTGGAAACGAAGGGCTACGAGGTGATCAGTGTCACGAACGGCGCCGACGCCGTCGCGCAGGTACGCCGCCAGCATTTCGATGTGGTGTTGCTCGACGAGCAGATGCCGGGCATGGGCGGTCTGGAGACGCTCTCTGAAATCAAGGCGATTGCGCCCGAGTTGCCCGTGGTGCTTGTCACCAAGAGCGAAGAGGAACAGCTAATGGAAGAGGCGCTGGGCCGCCAAATCAGCGATTACCTGACCAAGCCCGTCAATCCGAGCCAGATCCTGCTCACCTGCAAGCGTCTGTTAGAGCAACCCCGCATTCGGAGCGAAAAGGTTTCGCAGGAATACCTGCAGGCTTTTGCCCGCATTACAGCCGCATTGCAGGGGCCGCTCTCGCCTGACGAGTGGGTGGACCTGTACCGCCGGCTCACCCGCTTCGATCTGGAACTGGAAGGCGACGAAGGGGCTCGCCAGATTCTGGAAGATCAGTTCCGCGAGGCCAACCGGGTCTTCGGACGCTACGTCGAGGACATGTACCCCGACTGGCTGTCGTCGCAACCTGACGAAGACCGACCTGTGCTTTCGCACGAGGTCCTGCCCCGCTTCGTGCTGCCGGCGCTCGACGAGGGACGGCCCGTGCTATTTTTCGTCATCGACTGTATGCGCTTCGACCAGTGGCTGGAGTTCGAGCGGCTGCTGGCGCCTTTGTTCGAGGTGGCGCTGCACTTTCACTTTTCGCTGCTGCCTACGGCCACACCGTACGCCCGCAACGCGATCTTCAGCGGGCTGTTGCCACGCGATCTGGCCCGGCGCTACCCGGATGCCTGGTTGGAGGCTGAAGAAAACGAAAACAGCCGAAACCGCAACGAGGAGACTTTTCTGAACGACTTTTTTGAACGGCACCGCCTGCGCGCCCGCATTCGCTACGAAAAGCTCATCGGGGCTGCCGACGGCCGCGCTTTTGCCCGCCAGGTGAACGACTTTCTGCAGCACGACCTGAGCGCCATCGTCGTGAACTTTGTCGATATTCTGGCGCACAGCCGCTCCGACTCGGACGTGCTCAAGGAGATCGCTCCGGACGAGCGCGCCTACCGGGCCCTGACGCGCACCTGGTTCGAGCATTCCTGGCTCTACCAGGCCTTTCAGGAGCTGGCCCGCCAGCGCTGCACGATCATCCTGACAACCGACCACGGCGCCATCCGCTGCCTGCATCCCACGAAAGTGCTGGGCGATCGCGAAACCTCAACAGCGCTCCGGTTCAAGTTCGGCCGCAACCTGCGCGGCGACGAGCGCCATGCCATTCTCGTGCGCGACCCGCTCTCCTTTGGCCTGCCGCGAAGTAGCGTGACGACTACCTACCTGCTCGCCAAAGAAGATTATTATTTTGTCTATCCGACAAACTATCACCACTACGTGAACCTGTACCGCGACACGTTCCAACACGGCGGCGTGTCGCTGCAGGAAATGATCGTGCCGATCGCCACCATGCGTCCCCGGGCCCTATGAGCACCGCTGCACGGACCGATCTGCTACCCTGCGAGACAGACAGCCCCGAGGCCACGCACGCGCTGGGACGGCGCCTGGCCGAACGCCTCCGGCTGGGCGACGTGGTGGCGCTTTACGGCGACCTGGGCGCAGGCAAAACCCAACTGGTCAAGGGCATTGCGGCGGGCCTGGGCATTCCCGACGAAGAGGTCAGCAGCCCCACGTTCACGCTCGTGCACGAGTACCGGGGCGGACGCCTGCCGCTCTACCACTTCGACGCCTACCGCCTGCGCAGCCTGGAAGAGTTCTTCGACCTGGGCTATGAGGAATACTTCTACGGCGACGGGGTGAGCGTCGTCGAATGGGCCGATCGCGTCGAGCCATTGCTGCCGCCGCATGCACTGCGCCTGCGACTGGAACACCTGGGCGGCGATCGTCGCCGCATCAGCTGGCTCGAAGCACCTCCGCTACCCGACGGGCTTCAAGCCCGGCTGTAGATGACCTGCAGCTGGCCTTTCAGCAGTTCCAGCACACACTTCGGCGAGCAGCCAGACCACGAAGTGGGCCTCGCCAAGCCGAGCGGTGGCTCTGATGCCAAACCGCGAGCTGCGCGTAGACAACGGATGCAGTCGTAGGCCAAGAAGGCCGGCAATCGCCACCCATCTTTGTTTCTTTTCTTGAATTTCTTAGCTTAAACAAACCCACAAAAAAACCCAAAGAACGAACACGATGCGTTTTTCTGTCGCGGCCCTATTGTTAGCGATTGTATGGATGGGCTGTCGGCTGGAAGACCCGATCGAAGCAGCCCACCAGGCCATCATACCGGAGCTGCTGGCCGAGCACATCCAGGTGCTGGCCTCCGATGAGTTTCTGGGCCGGGCACCTGCTTCTCCGGGCGAGGAAAAGACGGTCAACTACCTGATCGAGCAATTTCAGGCGCTGGGGCTCCGCCCGGGCAACGGCGACCGCTACACCCAGGAAGTGCCGCTGGCCGAGATCACAGCCGATCCAGCCTCGGCCCAACTGGAAGTGCAGGGAAGCCAGGGTCGCCTGCGCTTCCGCTACGGCGACGAGGCCATGTTCTGGACCAAGCGGCTGGTGCCAGAGGTGTCGTTGGCCGGAAGCGAGGTGGTCTTCGTGGGCTACGGCATCGTGGCGCCCGAGTACAACTGGAACGACTACGCGGGCGTGGACGTGCGCGGCAAGACCGTCGTGATCCTGGTCAACGACCCCGGCTACGCGACGGGCGACTCGACGCTGTTCACCGGCCGGGCCATGACCTACTACGGTCGCTGGACCTACAAATTCGAGGAAGCCGCCCGCCAGGGGGCTGCGGCCGCGCTCATCATCCACGAGACCAGTCCGGCCGGGTACCCATGGGCCGTGGTGCAGGGCTCCTGGTCTGGACCCCAGTTCACGCTGGTGAACGACCAGCAGAACATGGACCGGTGCGCGATCGAAGGCTGGCTGACCTACACGTCGGCACAGCAGCTGTTCGAGCTGGCCGGACAAAACCTGGAGCAGCTCAAAGCGGCAGCCGCCCAACCGGGTTTTCGAGCCGTGCCGCTGGGCCTGCGCCTGTCGGCTGCGCTGCGCAACACGATTCGCGAGGTGCACTCGCGTAACGTGCTGGCGCTCCTGCCCGGCCGGGAGCGTGCCGACGAGGTGGTGATCTACACGGCCCACTGGGACCACCTGGGCGTCGATCCCTCGCTGCCCGGCGATAGTATCTACAATGGTGCGCTCGACAACGCTACGGGAACGGCCGGCCTGCTGGCGCTGGCGCAAGCCTTTACGGCGTTGCCCGAACCGCCCACCCGCTCCGTGCTGTTTCTGGCCGTTACGGCCGAAGAGCAGGGCCTGCTGGGCTCAGCCTACTACGCCATACATCCAGTCTTCCCACCCGAAAAGACTGTGGCCGTGCTGAACATGGACGGCCTGAACGTACTGGGCCCCATGCGCGACGTGACGGTTATTGGCTACGGCATGTCGGAGCTGGACGACTACGCGGCGGCCGCCGCCGAAGCACACGGTCGCTACCTGCGCCCCGACCCCGAACCGGAGAAAGGTTACTACTATCGCTCAGACCACTTCAGCTTTGCCCGCGTGGGCATTCCGGCGCTGTACCTGGACGCCGGCATTGACCACGTGGATCACGGACCGGACTGGACGCTGGCCCGCCGCGCCGAGTACGTCGCGCAGCACTACCACAAGCCCTCCGACGAGTACGATCCGGCCTGGGACCTGCGCGGCGCCGTAGACGACCTGCGGCTGCTGTTCGACATTGGCTACCGCCTGGCCAACAGCACCGACTTCCCGAACTGGCGCGAAGGCACGCCCTTCCGCGCCCTGCGCGACCAGCAACGGGCCGGAAGCTGACAGAAGCCTGCTATCTGTGTGAAGGCAAGGCCGGAACTAAAACAGGCTGGGCTGGAAGGGTGTGCCTCAATGCTGCCTTCACAGCGTCCGCAACCGCACGCGCAAAGGACAGTAGCGCTCCTGCCAGCAACGATACACGTAGTCCCAGGGCATAGCCGGCACCCGAAACCGCCCTGCAAAATGCAACTTCTCCTTCGGATACCGACTCCAGGCCGGATCCCACGTACCCGGCCAAAGCATCAGCTCAAAGCTCCCCTCGTAAAACACCAGCAAAAACGGCTCGGTCTGCACCGTGTCGATCCGAACAAAACGCACCCAGGCCTGCAACGAATCCTCCCGTGCAATCACGTAACTTGTCAAAAGTACATCCCCTTCCATTTCTATAAGCGTACCCGATGTACCCAGAAAAATTTCCGATGCCCTTCCGCTGGCAACCCGTTGTCGCATGTAAGGATTTGTGTTGAAAAGGTAATAGGTCGGTGTCTGCCCGAGGTGGCCTGTCCCAGACCTCAAGAAGCAAATGGGCTTCGTAGAAAGGCAGCTCCGGAGTGGGATCGTTCAAAATAAAGGATAACATAAGGTAGGAGGGGGTAGGGTTCCGGGGCCGAAAGCTTCCGGCGGCCGCAACTCTATTCTTCCAAGGGCTGAGTCCGGCCGCCAGGGTTGGTCCCCCAGACAGATGAACGCATAGGACTCATGCTCCTCCGGCGGTACCACCACCTCAGGGTGACGACAGAAAAACTTTTCTCGGTCTTGCGCCCCCAGCAAACTACAACCCGAAAGCCCCACCAAAACCAGCAACCAGCAGTAGCGCATCGTTTCCTCCAGCTTTCAATTCCGGTTTTTCTGATTCGAATCAACAGGGCCGGGGCCGAGTTAGCCCCGGCCCTGGCGCGATTTATCGAATCCGCGTCAGCGTCTCTGTCAGCGTGCGCTCGCCAAGCCGAAGCACCACCACGTAGTGCCCTGCCGGCCACGCCGCCGAGTCCAGCGCCTCCCGATGCCAGCCCGCCGCCACACGACCCAGCCAACGACGCACCAGCTGAAGCTGCGCTACCATCGGAAGACGTTGCAATACCTGGTGGCGTTGCTGCGCCTGCGGCCCGAGCGCCTGCAGCGAAACCGAAGCAGCTTCAAAGAGCGGCACCGGTTGGGCCTGCAGCGTCGTGCTCAGTGCCAGCCAGAGCCTCAGCAGAAGCATGGGGGGGTAAGACGTGTTGCGTACATGGCTTCCTCCGTTTTCGGTCGATGAAAGGAGTTCCGGTCAACCGAGAACGGCACGTGAAAGAAGGGTCACCACATCGCCGTGGACGATGAAAAAAGAAATAACGGCCGCGAGCGGTTGTCAAGGGTAAAAAAACATCCCCTTTGGGGAGGACATAGTCTTCTCGGATAAAGCCGGTGGTGCCCGCATTTTAGGCCCGTGCTAGTAAAAGGATTAGGGACTGCCGGAAGCAGCATAGTCGTCAATCGAAGCGTGCCTGGATGCGGGCGGCCACCAGCGCACCAATCCGAAACGACGCAGTGGCGGCCGGTGAGGGGGCGTTGATGACGTGCACCATGCGTGGCGACTCCAGCACGAGGAAGTCGTCCACCAGACGGCCTGCGGGATCGACGGCCTGGGCCCGCACCCCGGACGGTGCCGGAAGGAAGTCTTCCGGCACCACTTCGGGGACAAGCCGCCGGGCCTGACGCAAATAGTATCGCTTGCTAAGCGATTGCAGCAGCTCCTGCACACCCTTGCGCCAGTGCCAACGAGCCAGTTGCCAGAAGCCCCGATAGGAAAGCATATCGATCAGCTCGGACAGGCACACGTCGATCAGCCGGTAGCCCTCGCGGGCAAAGGCCAGCACGGCGCTGGGACCGCATTCAACGCGGCCGTCGATCAGGCGCGTGAAGTGCACGCCCAGAAACGGATAGGCCGGATCGGGCACCGGGTAGATTAGGTTGCGGCCCAGGTGTCGCCGCTCGGCGCGCAATTCGTAATACTCACCGCGGAAGGGCAAAATGCGGACGCCGGGCTCCAGGCCGTCCATGCGGGCAATCCGATCGGCATAGAGGCCGGCGCACCCTACGGCCACATCGGCCCGAAAGGCGCCGACCGGCGTTTCGAGCACCACGCCCCGGCCGTCCGGCACGATGCCCGTGACGGCCGCCCTGCACACCACGCGGTGGCCGGCCGCTTCCAGCTTTGTGCGGAGCCGCTCGGCTACCGCCCGGTAGCTGACAATCCCCGCCTCCGGCACGTGGATAGCTGCCACGCCGCGCGCGTGCGGCTCCAGCTCCCGAAGCTGCTCAGCACCAATCAGCGTGCAGGCCACACCGTTCTGCTGCCCGCGCTCATAGAGCGCCTGCAGGCGCGGCCGCTCGGCCTCTTCGACGGCCACGATTACCTTGCCACAGAGCTCGTAGGGAATGCCTTCAGCTTCGCAAAAACGGATCAGCTCCCACTTGCCTTCGCGACAGCAGATAGCCTTAAAGGAACCTGGACGGTAGTAGAGGCCCGAGTGAATAACCCCAGAATTGTGCCCCGTCTGGTGCGCCGCCACCCGGTTTTCTTTTTCCAGCACGGTGATCGTGGCTCCCGGCATACGCTCCATGAGCCGGTAGGCCGTAGCCAGCCCGACGATGCCGCCGCCGATGATCGCGATCGTCGGCTGCTTCATGAGCCCGTTGCATGCGATTCGGCCTGCACCCGTACCAGCAACAGGTGGGCCACATGATGGCGGCCGTGCCAGGCGTAGAGCGCCAGCGCCTGATCCAGCGTCAGGGGTCCATGCTCCGGATGGCGGAACGTGCGCTGGAAGTCCTCCGGCTTCAGGCTCCGGAGCAGGACTACCCAGCGGGCGTGGAGTCCTTCCAGCAGGGCAATCGAAGCCGAAACTGGCGCTGAGCGGGCATCGGGAAGTTCGGCCCAGTGCTGCTGGTCATAGGTTTTGATCAGCGGTGCCTCCTCGGTTAGCGCCAGCCGAAAGCGCACGTAGCCGTTCAGGTGGCTATCGGCCAAGTGGTGCACCACCTGGCGGGCCGTCCAGCCACCTGGCCGGTAGGGGCGATCCAGATGGTCTTCGGTGAGCTGCGCCACGGCCTGCCGCACCTGTACGGGAAGCTCGGCCACTTGCGCAATCAACCCTTCCCGCTGCTCTGTAGTCAGCGCCTTTTCGGGCCACTGAAACGGCCCGATCGGATAGCGTAGCGGATCAGCCATGGCAGGTTGTGGTCCGGTCCGGATCTCTGGGAACGCTCTAGGGTGAATCTATAAGAAAAATTTTGCCTGCCTGCAATCCGTCCCCAATGCCGCCGCGCAAGACGCACCATACGGCCGTTGTCGTAATGCCGCCCGCGGCGCTCTGGCCGCCCATTCAGGCCATTCGTGAACGCTACGACCGCCAGGTACGGCGCTGGATGCCCCACATCAACCTGCTCTACCCTTTCCGACCGCCCGAGGCCTGGCCAGAGCTGGTGGGGCCTATGGTCGAACGAATCCGACCGCTGCTGCCTTTCACCGTACGGCTGGCCGAGATCCGATACTTTCGGCATCCAAGCGGCCGCTGCACGCTTTGGCTGGCGCCCGAGCCCGCCGAGGCGCTCGATGCGCTCCAGCAGGCGCTGCTGGCCGTAGCGCCCGAGTGCGACGACGTTCGACGCCACCGAGGTGGCTTCACACCGCATCTGAGCATTGGCCAGGCGTCCGACGCCGCCGCCTGTGTGGCGCTGCAACGCATGTTGCAGCAGCAGTGGGAGCCCCTGACGTTTCCGGTTACCCACGTCAGCCTGATCTGGCGCAATGCACCACCGGACGACGTGTTTCGGGTGGGCTGGGAGGTAGGCCCGGAAGGCGCCCGACCCGTCAACCCGCCCGCGACATAGCGGCACGCGGTGGCACCGGGAGCGTCCGACGAGCCGGTGTCGGACGGTTTTCCGGGGCGGCTTCGGATGTCTCGGGAAGACGGGGCGTTTCGAGCAGCCGCCCCCACTCGTCGATGCGTACCCACTGGTTCGGAAGCCGGTAGAGATAGCGTCCGATGCCCCACTGTACGGCCGCCCGGCGCATGGCCGACGAGAGTCCGCCTTTGACCGGCTCGATGTCCGTGTTTTCAGCTCCGTCCCACTTTGTGATCCACGCATCGCCCACCCGAATCGCAATGCCACAGAGTACGCCGCTACCCGGTCCGGGTCGGAATTCGTTGCGCCAGTTCTCTGGACCACACACTTCGTCGAGCCGGTCCATGATGGTCCGGTTCGTCACGTAGGGCGCCACCAGCGCCTTGCCTGCCTGCTTCGAAATGGCGATCGGCTTCCACTCGATGTCCTCCGGCGCAAAGGGCGTCTGCAGACGCTTCAGATCAATCCGGTGGTTCATGATCGCTGTGGATTGTTCTCGATGGCCCTGGCAATTTCCCTTGCCGTGATGACTTCTGTCTGTCACCGCCCCCTTTTAGCCGTTCAACTCAGAGCTGAACGACGCGCACCAGCGCGCGCAACGGAAAGCAGGCATTGATTTTTTATCGAGTTCTGAAATCGCTTTCTAAAAATTAAATTCTAAAAAACGATTGTTTAAGTTTATTGACTTAATCGACAATTATTTTTAAATAATAATCCAGCAAACCAATTTAAACCTAAAAAACTAATTAGGACATGCGTACTCGACGGATACTGTTTGGGCCGCTTCTACTCCTGGCGCTACCGGCACAAGCCCAAGATGCGACTGAGGCCACGATGGCAAGCGGAGATACAGCCTGGATGTTGATCGCCACAGCCCTGGTCCTGCTGATGACCCCCGCCTTGGCGTTTTTCTATGGTGGCCTTGTGCGGGTCAAAAATGTGCTCAACACGATGATGATGAGCTTCATTGCCTTGGGCATTTCCGGGGTGTTATGGGCGCTGGTAGGCTACTCGCTGGCGTTTGGGGAAGGCTCGGCCTGGGTGGGCGACCTTTCGCGGGCGCTCCTGCAAGGCGTTGGTTTAGAGCCCAGTGGGGCTATCCCTCACCTGCTCTTTATGGCCTTCCAAGGCACGTTTGCTATTATCACGGCTGCTCTGATCTCGGGGGCTATCGTTGAGCGTATGCATTTTAAAGCCTACCTTTGGTTCATAGGCTTATGGGGACTGCTGGTGTATGCCCCGATCGCGCACTGGGTCTGGGGCGGTGGGTGGTTGGCCGACCTGGGAGCGCTGGACTTTGCCGGAGGGGCGGTGGTCCATGTCAATGCAGCGGCTGCTGCCCTGGGGGCGGTTTTGTTCTTGGGTCCACGCCGGGATTACGGCCGGCAGGCTATCCTACCGCATAATGTACCCTTTGTGCTGTTGGGAGCTGGCTTGCTATGGTTCGGTTGGTTTGGTTTTAACGGTGGCAGTGCCCTTGCCGCTAATCAGAGCGCCGCGCTGGCTTTTGTCAACACCATGCTGGCCCCTGCTGCTACGCTGACCGTCTGGGCATTCCTGGATCTTATCCGCAACGGGAAGGTGACAGCTGTAGGCGCTGCGACAGCCATTGTGGTTGGACTGGTGGCCATTACGCCCGCTGCAGGATTTGTTGCCCCGTGGGCTTCCTTGGCTATTGGAGCTTTATCGGCCCTACCCAGCTATTTCGCTATCCTCTGGCGGCCGCGCACCCGCTTTGATGATTCATTGGATGTGTTTGCTGCCCATGGACTCGGAGGGGCTAGTGGCGCCTTACTGACCGGGGTTTTTGCGCAGGCCTCCTGGAACGGTATAGCCGACGGTCTGCTTTTCGGCAATCCAGGCCAAGTTGTGGTACAATTGCTGTCGGTTGTGGCAGTGCTGGTGTACAGTGGTGCGCTTTCGTACCTGATCCTGAAGGTGCTCTCTGTGTTTATGCCGGTACGTGCAACGACGCAGGCTGAAGCACGCGGCCTCGATGTCGCACTCCATGGCGAAGAGGCCTATGCCTACGGTGAAGGGGCCGTGCTGCTGCTTGAGCACGAGCGGGCCAATGGCTCCGTGCCAGCTCCTGCCCCTCAAACGCGTCCAGCTACTACCTAAAAAACGAAACAGCAGCCATGAAACTGATTCGCGCAATTATTCGCCCCGAAAAACTCAGTGATGTGCTCAAAGCACTTTTTCAGACTGAGGTCTATGGACTGACCGTTACGCGCGTCCAGGGCCACGGGGGAGAAACTGAACTCGTGGAAACCTACCGGGGCACCACCGTCAAAATGGAACTACACGATAAAATTATGCTCGACATCGGCGTATCTGACCATTTTGTAGAGCGCACCGTGCAGGCCATTCTCCATTCAGCCCGCACGGGCGAGGTGGGCGATGGCAAGATCTTCGTGATCCCCGTCGAGAAGATCTATCGCATCCGCACGGGCGAAGAGGACGAAGCGGCTGTCACGCCGGTCACTGTGACCTCCTGAGCGATCGACCCCGCCTTTAGGACCCCGCGCTCTTCCGGGCGCGGGGTTTTTTGTTGCAGAAACGCTACGTTTCTTCTGAAACTCCTTTCTGTTTTTCGCGCTTTTTTTGAAGCAGGTATTCCAGAACCAACAGACCGGGAAGCAACCTTGGCAACCGAAACCATCATCCCCTCGTGGAAAGCTGTGTTGGAAGGCGATCGAGGTGCCTTCCGGCGACTGATCGAACCGTATCTGGACGAACTGCTGCGCGCCGCCCACCGCGAACTGGAACATTACTGGCGGCTCAAAGCGCTGCGTCCCGATGACCTGACCATCGAGGAATTGGTAGGCGAGACGCTGATCATGGCCTGGCGCCAGCGGCATCGCAAGCCCAAACGGCTGAGCGTGCGGGCCTGGCTACTGGGCCTGATGCATCGCGTACTTCAGCGCTACCTGCAGCGCGAGCGCACCTTCCGCCGGCTCTGGGAGCTGTCGCTCGATGAGCCGGTACCGCCTGAACCTATCTACGACGACGAGGAATCGTTCTGGGAATGGTACCAGCCCGACGATCTGGAGCGCTGGGAAGATGTGCTTCCGGATCCGAGCACGCTCGAAGCAGCGCGGCTTATCGTGGAAGAGGTACCACCCGAAGCGCTGGAGCCCATCGAACGCCAGGTGTTGCTGCTGCACGATACGCACGAAGTACCGATTCAGGAGGTGGCCGTGATCGTGCAGCGATCCGTGCACGAGACAGCCGAAATCCTGCAGCGCGCCCGCCAGCGCGTGCAGGCCATGCGTCCCTGAACCTGTGATCACCCAAACCCAAAGAACCCTATGGTAAAATCGACGGTGCACCTGACCGAAACCCTTTCGCCTGAGCTGCAGGATCGCATTCTGGCTCGGCTGGAAGCAGAACGCACCGAGCCGGCCTATCGGCTGCTGACACCCGCCGCCCTCCGGCAACTGGGTACGATTCAGTCGAGCGGCTATCCAATTGTCAGCCTGTACCTGGAGCTGACGCCGGAGCGGCGGCTGAAGGACGCCTGGCATGTAGTCTTCAAGGATCTGGTCCGCGCCAAGCTGGATACGATCGAAGACAGCCGCTTGCGCGAACACGTGGCCGGCGAGCTGGAGCGCATCGAAATGGCACTGAAGGAAGGGCTGCCGGCCATGGGCCGAGGTGTGGCCTTCTTCGTGTGCGAGTCGCTGGGCCTGTGGCGTCAGATCGCCCTGCCGATTCCGCTACCTGATCGGCTGGAGCTGGCCTCAACGCCCTACACGCGTCCGCTGGTGCGCACGCGTGATGAACACGACCGTTTTGTTATCGCCCTGCTTTCACGCGAGCACAGCCGCTTCTTTATCAGCCAGATCGGTTACGTCGAAGAAGTGCTGACGTTGACCGGTCCCAAACTCCGCGGTCTGGTCACCGACTGGATCGACTGGAACCAGCGCGACGATATCGAGCTGCAGCTTCTCCATCAGGAAGGCAAAGCGCTGGCAACCATCGCCGCGTTAATCTTCCAACAATTTGAAGCACGTTACCTGCTCTTCTCGGCGCCCGAAAAACTCCAGCCGAACTTCCTGGAGCATCTACCCAAGGCCATCCGGGAGCAGGTGGGCGATACGTTCAAGGTGGACGTGCACGCGCCGGTGCATCAGGTGGCCGAGGCGATCGAGCCCGTGCAGCGGGCCGTCGAGGCACGCGAGGAGGTGCATACGCTCGAGCGCATTCAGGAAAGCCTGCCTGTGCGCAGCGTCTGGGGCGTCGAACACGTCATCGATGCCATCAACCAGCGGCGCGTCATGACCGTGGCCGTGGACGACACCTTTCAGGTGCCGGGCGGCTACTGTACACGTTGCGACCTGCTCGTGCTGGACGCTTCGAAGCCCTGCCCTGTCTGCGGCAATTCCGTGGAGGTCGAATCGGATATTGTCGATCGGGCGCTCGAAATAGCACTGGCCCAGGATGCTACGATCGAGCTGGTGCGGAGCGAGGCGGCCCGCACGCTCATGGCGCAACACGCTCCCATGGGCGCCCTGCTGCGCTTCTGAGCGCTTGTATTATGGCACCCGGCTTCTAACCCATTATACCGCCGTACCATGAATAGCAAGCAAATCTGGGTATGCAAAAAGGCCACGGGCAATCCTACCCGTGGCTTTTTTGTGGGAGGTCGACGCAGTAGTGCTCTTGCGCGAGGCCGAGGAGACGATCAAGGGTAAAACCAGCCACGCCGCACCTAAACGATCGGAACTTCTACACTGGCTTGCAGCTTACCTGGATGGCAACCCAGGTCGTCGATCTCGTGCTGGGCGGCTGGCTGGGCCAGGGCGACGAACTCAGCGAGTACGGCCTGTTGCCCGATGTGCTTTTCCTGCGCGTGCGTGTGTATTTCTGACCAGCAGATCCGCGTTGAGGTATCAGCCTGCGAGGGCGCTAGGTCTGTTTTCCAAACATTCGGATAGCTTTTTCTTTCCAAGGGGTGCTCGCCGCTAGCCCGTATGGCTTAGGGCTTTCGCCTTGGCACCATAAAGAAGCGCCCGGTCCGAAAGCTCGGAGCCGGGCGCTTCGTCCCGCGCAAGCAAATCCTTGATCAGCCGCAGCCGCTCGAGCTACCACAGTTCGGGCACACGTAGCAGGCGCCTGAACGCACGGTGATCGAACCACAGTTGGAACAGGCCGGGGCATCTTCCTGGTTCTGGAACGATACCGTAGGCAGCGCAGCGGCTTCCGGCGCGGCGACTGCACTCTTTTGCTGCGCCTGCAGGAAGGCCTCAATCGTCTGTCCTACCAGCGGTGTCACCTTGCCGGTCGGCTGTGGATCGAAGCTCAGCTCCAGTTGCCGCTCATCACGCGCTGGACCGCTCCGCTTCACCTCGGTCGCCACCCCATCGCGCAGATTTTCCTGCTTTTCTTCCTGCGACCGCCCCAAAAACTTAAGCGAAAGGTAGCGGAAGATGTAATCCATGATGGACTTGGCGATCGGAATCTGCGGGTTGTTTGTGAAGCCGGCCGGCTCGAAGCGCAGGTGGCTGAACTTGTTGCACAGGTCCTCCAGCGGCACGCCATACTGGAGCGCAATCGAGATGGCCGTCGCGAAGGCATCCATCAGCCCTGAGATCGTCGAACCCTGCTTGGCCATCGTAATGAAGATTTCGCCGGGCATACCGGTGTCGGGGTACAGGCCAATGTGCAGGTAGCCTTCGTGCCCGGCCACCGAGAACTTGTGCGTGATCGAAGGCCGCTCGTCGGGGAGCCGCTTGCGTACCGGCTTGTAGACGATCTTCTCGACGATCTTTTCGATGACCTTGGGCTCGCCGGTCGCCATCCCGTCGCCGCTCGAGGCTCTCTGCTTATCTTCTTTGCGCGTCGAGAGTGGCTGGCTTCGCTTGGAGTTCTCGCGGTAGATGGCCAGTGCCTTAAGCCCGAGCTTCCAGCCCTGGATGTAGGCGTCCATAATCTCCTCGACTGTCACGTGCTCAGGCATGTTGACGGTCTTGGAAATGGCGCCACTGATGAAGGGCTGGCAGGCGGCCATCATCTTGATGTGGCCCATGTAGTGGATGAAGCGCTCGCCTTTATAGGGCTTAAAGGCACAATCGAAGACCGGCAGGTGCTCTTCTTTCAGGTGCGGTGCGCCTTCGATCGTGTCGTTTTCTTCGATGTAGGCCAGCATGTCCTTGATCTGCTCCTCACTGTAGCCCAGGCGGCGCAGAGCGATGGGAACCGTGTTGTTGACGATTTTGAACATGCCGTCGCCCTTGCCAGCCAGCAGCTTGTACTTCACGAGCGCGATGTCCGGCTCGATGCCCGTGGTATCGCAATCCATCATAAACGAGATGGTATTATGGCTGATAAAGCCATTAGCCGTGTAGGTGACGTTTTCGGGCACCGAGAGGTCGTAGGTAAACTGCTCGCCGCCCTCCTCGTTAGCCTCGACGACATCGTAGAAGTAGCTCATGTACTGGACGAGCCGCTTGTCGCCGGTTTCTTTGTAGAGCTGCTCGACACGCTGCCGCGGAATGGCGCCATAGCGACGCACCGAAAGCATCACCGCATCACGATGCGGGCTGCCGGCTGGAACCAGTTCTTCAACCAAGGCTGGCTCCAGGTAAATACGATCCCGTCTAGCGCTACTGCGTGTAGTGGCCTCGGCGACTGCCTGGCGCTTACGCGCGCTGATAAAGCCGATCTCCTGAAGGAAGCGAGCATTGAAGCCGTGATTTTTCAGGCGAAGCACGAGCAGGGATTTCTGGCCACGGGCCGACCGCCGATCTTCTTCCACCTTGGTTTGGGTCGGGTAGCCGAGCGCCAGCAGAAGTGTGCGGACTTCCTGAGCCAGCGATTCCGAAGCGGTGGAAAACGCCGGCACGCCCTCAATCACCGTGCCATCCGCCTCGAACAGTCCGCGCAGGAATGCTCGATAAACGGCCGGATCATTGGTGTAAAGAATGGCGTCCGGAATGTAAGGTTGATAGCCCTTGCCCTCGTGCGCATCCGACGGCTTGCGCTTGGCAAACCCACAGGCCTCCCACCAGAGGACCAGCGGCACCGAATGCACACCGACCTCTACATAGCCCTTTCGCTGTTCAGTATAAGCCTGCAATCCGAACAGTCGGTAGATCAACTGTTGCAGATGCGCCACCACACCATGGTCCCGCTTATCCACACAGAAGCGCAATCCTTTGGCATGTAGACTGCCATTTCCCATGAAGTACCCCACCAACTCGGCCAGCTCCGGCGTTACGGTCCGCGGGACGTGCACATGCCAGTCGGAATTCCAGTGAAGTTCACCCAGTGGCGGTAAGGTTACCGTGCACGGCTTACCGATGATCGTATTCATGGCCAGCGGCACAATGTCTCCCGGCCGAATGTCGCTGAACCGTTTCCAAACCCACTGGCCAGTATCGGGGTCCACCACCTTGATGCGATGTTGCAGCGTTCCCTGAATGGTATAGCCGGCGCGCGTGCGAATTTTTCGAGTTGCTTCGATACCGTTCACATAGAACTTGGTAGCCAGCTTTTGGCCCTCGTCCGTGAAGACCCGGAAGGACACGTCCTGCCATTGCGGTCCCTCTGGATTCCCTAGGGTCTGCAGGCGCACCAACCCACGGTCTGTGGCAATTAGCGAATCTCCCACAAGGCATCCCGTGGGGGCCAATACGGTGGCCTGGGCGTTGCGGTAGCCGTAGCGCTCGCCCAGCGCTACCATGCGCGCCATGCTTTCGCGGGCGGCTTCCTTCAGGTAAGCCGGACAGCTCGGGTGAATGTCCTCGACGGCCGCCTGGTGCATGCGCATCACCTCGAGCATGGGCTCCCGGTTCTTTTCGAAGCCCGGGAACGGCCCGATGTGCTCGATGGCCGCGATCTCGGCACTCCGAGCATAGGCTTCTGCGTGCATGATCGCCGTGATGGCGCCGGCCACGGCCCGTCCTTCGTCGCTGTCGTAGGGCAGACCCATGGCCATCAGCATCGCCCCCAGGTTGGCAAAGCCTAATCCCAGCGGCCGGTAATCGTGGCTGTTTCGGGCGATTTTCTCCGACGGATAGCCGGCATTGTCCACGAGGATTTCCATGGCCGTGATGAAAATCCGCACGGCTGCCCGGAAACGCTCGACGTCGAACGACCCGTCCTCCCGCTGGAACTTGCGCAGGTTCAGCGAAGCCAGGTTGCAGGCCGAATTGTCGAGGAACATGTATTCGGAGCAGTTGTGGACGGCGATCCCGTTCGCCACGAAGTGGTCCGTAACTGGCTCCGTCAAATCGTAGACAGGCTCTTCGCCCAGAAGCTCAAGCGAGACAACCTGATCAACCAGCGGCTCTTCGTAGGCCGAGACCGTAGCGTTCAGCGCGCGCAATGCTGCCACCTTTGGACTCTCCGGAAGGAATCCGATCTCGCGCGCAAAGCGCACCCGACTCGACCGACTGATACGCAGACTATACATGGGCTGCACGCAATACTCCTGCACCCCCCCTTTGCCGTCCGGTAGCAGCGCGCGATTGGCCAGCCGCCGATTTTCATACAATTTGCTCTTGATGCCAAACCCCAGCAGCAACAGCTGAACCTGCTTCAGTAATTCCCGAGAACTCGAATCCAGACTGATGTACTGGCTTTTTCTGCCGTAGTTGGCCACCGTACCATCAGCGGTGAACAGGCCGCGCAGCAGCGCAGCAATGCTCTGGCGATCCAGCTGGAAAACCTCTTCGGTAAACCGTTTGGCTTCGGCCCCCTGGTCCAGTATGGCAAACTGCTTCAACACCTCCTGTACCGTCCAGGCACCGGTAGCAACGGCGACACTGGTAGGCCGCTCGGCGGCCTGCACACCTTTACGATGCGTCTGCCAGTCAAACTGATTGACTACCCGGGCCATTTTTTCGGCCACAGCCCTTTCCCGTCGATCCAGTGTCAGGATGGCCACTTCATGCGAAAGGCATCCGTCCCCCACTATCAGCCCGATATATTCGGCCACCTCCGGATCCAGATGCTTCCGGCCAAACCGCGGTGGCACCAGGCGCACGACGTCGTCACGGGTCAACTCGGCGGCCGGCACATCGCCCCGGTTTTCTGTCCATACCCGGTGATCGGCTGTCAGCTTCACCTCGTAGCCGCACCGGGTACGCAGCCGGTAGACTGGTTTGATCCCCGTTTCGATCACCCGGGTTGTGCGGTGCAGGCGGCCGTCCAGTCCCACCACGCGTGGCGTTTCCCCCACCAGACTGTCGATGCGGCGCAGCCCGTCCTCGGTGGCTACCAGCGTATCGCCTGTCACACATGGGTTGCTCGAGTTGATCGGCCCGCTGCGCTTGCAGGTGTGCCACCGCTGAATGGTGTCCTCATACTGCAAGCCTGGGTCGCCGCAGATCCAGGTGCCCTCGGCCACCTTGTAGAGCAGTTCATAGGCGTCAATCTCCTCGATGACCGCACCCGTCGTCACAGCCTTGAGCGGGAATTTCTTGCGGGCCAGCACCGCTTCCATGAACGCGTCCGTGACGCGCACAGACTGGTTCACGTTCTGGAAGGCGACCGAGCCGTAAGCCTCGCCATTGAACGAACCGTCGTAGCCTTGCTCAATCAGGGCCCAAGCCTTTTTTTCCTCTTTGGCTTTGGCTGTGACGAACTCCATAATGTCGGGGTGCCAGACCTTCAGCGTTTGCATGATGGCGGCCCGGCGCGTCTTGCCCCCCGACTTGATCGTAGCACCTGTGGCGTCCTGCACGCGCATGAACGAAACCGGACCCGAGGGCCGCCCCCCACCCGAGAGTTTCTCCTTTGTCGAGCGCAACTTGGACCAGTCGGCGCCTACACCCGAACCAAACTTGAACAGGCGAGCGCTTTCGGCCATGAGCTGCCAGATGTCGTCGATCGAATCCTCTACGGAAATGATGAAGCAGGCCGAGGCCTGAGGCCGCTCGTAAGGATCGACGGGCACCACCTGCTGCTTTTCGAAATCCCAGCCGTAAATCGTCTTGCCTCCCGTATCACGCACGCCGTACTGGTGGAAAAGGCCTACATTGAACCAGACCGGCGAGTTGAAGGCACCGTATTGATGCAGGCAGAGCCAGGTCAACTCATCGTAGAAGCGCTCAGCATCTTCTGGGGTAGCGAAATAACCCTGCGCCTTCCCCCAGTCGGCAATCGTGCGCGTCACCCGGTGGATAAGCTGCTTCAGGCTGTATTCACGCTTGCCTTTACGGGGATCGCCGTTGCCGGCCGCCAGGTCGCCGTAGAAATACTTGGACGCAACCACGTTCGTGGCAAGCTGGCTCCACGTCGCAGGGAATTCCACGTCTTTTTGCTCAAAAACCGCTTCGCCTTTGCTGTTATAGATGGCGGCTGTCCGGCGCTCCCAGGTGACTGTGTCGAACGGATGAATGCCTTCTTGAGAAAACACGCGCGCGATGCGCAGGCCGCGACGAAGCTCCTGGATGGCTGCCGACGACTTGTGGGGGGACTTTGCCATGACTGCCTCCAAAAAAACCTGTACGTTCTGGTGATTGACCCACTTGCCCAATGCCGGCGACTGCATAACGGCAATACCGAGGGCTTTCGCTACCGCTCACCGGCACAGATGCGGTTCTCTAATAAAGCGACCTGAGGTCCGTTAAATCAAGGACAAGTTAGTCACAACTTATCCACAGAAAGGCCAGTGTTCTTGAAAATAACAGACTTTCACCCCACCTGTTCTCTCAAGGCCGCGCTATTTCCGTTATACATTAAAAATCTTCCAGTTTCAGCCTCCACAATCCACCTGTCCACACCTTTTAAGCTTTCGAGATGTATAACGGAAATAAAAAACCCCGGTCCACCAACCGGGGTGCTCCACCTGGCGCGGTGCAACGCGGCTCGTCTTCAACCCTCCTGCCTAAAATTCTTCTTCCTCATCAAGATCATCGAAATCTTCGTCAAAATCGTATTCCTCTTCTTCAAAATCTTCTTCTTCGTCCTCGAATTCGTAATCGTCCTCGAACTCGTCGTATTCCTCCTCGTCGAAGTCTTCTTCGTAGTCCTCGAAATCCTCCTCTTCGAAGTCTTCCTCCTCAAAGTCGAAGTCTTCTTCTTCCTCATCGTAGGCCCAGAGAGGCTGCAGCGGCAGCCGGTCCGGCGCAAAGGGTGCAGTACGCATGGTCGGCGAGCTTACTGGTTTGGTGAACAAGAATTCGACCGGAACGCCCGGCCACAACTTCAAAAATACGCAACAGCGTCGTCAATGCAACCCCTTCCCGCTGGTCTTAAAGTATGAAATTTTCCACGTCGAACCGATCATCCCTTGAGCGAGTACATGCTAGGCCTGCATTGCCTGAACACAACCTGAAGTGAACCATGTACGACGCAGACCGCAGTGCTTACCCTCATCCAGACGAGTTCAAGGTAAAGCGTCCGGAATACACGGAACTGGAAGACGGCTACTACCGGGCGACGATTGAGATTGCGCCCTTCAAGGTTGTAGGAGAAAGTCGCACCAAAGCAGGCGCCCGCCGCTTAGCCCTCTATCGCGCCGCGCTGACCTACCGCTCCTACCATCCGTCCTACCGGGTCGAAAATCCGTACCCCGACGAGTTCGTCGATCAAGAGGGCACGCGCTGGCGCCGGCTGCCCTCCTCTCAGCAAGAACTTGGCGATTATGCGTTCGTCGGTCCCGACGGCGAGGAAGACTACGCCACCATCGAACAGATGCTGATGTGGGATATCCGCCCGGCTTCCAGTCAGGAAGAAGACTGAACATCTCTAAAACCGAAGGCGCTCTGGAGTGAGCGCCTTTTTTGTTGCGCAAAAAGCACCTACGCAAAACTACTTAGAACTTTCTTCATTAAATTCCCGAAATAATTAGATTTTAAATTTTTTATGCCGCCATGCAGGCGCATGTCCTGCTTAGCACGCCTTTCGATCGGCTGGCAACCCACGCGTGTGGGTTTGTCGGCTGGATGGCCGAGCTGTTGCTGGGGCCCCTGGCCTATCAACATACGCTGTTGGCCGTCTGCCCCAATTCGAAAGCGGTTGCAAGAGCCGCCCTGGAGGCTGCCGCCGAGGCCAACACCCCGCTGCTATTTGCTGCCACGTTGAACCAGGTGGACCTCGACGGCGGCTATACTGGCTGGACGCCCTTTGCGCTGGCGCAATTTGTGGCAGACGAGCTGGCTCGCCTGGACCTGCACATCCCTGTTGTGCTCGGCCTGGACCACGGCGGACCCTGGAAGAAAGACCTGCATGCCCGCCAGCGACTGGCCTTCGCAGAGACTTTCCAGGCCGTGCTACGTGCCATCGAGGCCTGTCTGGATGCCGGCTACGGTCTGCTGCATCTGGATCCGACCGTTGATCTGGAGCTACCATCCGGCACCCCGGTCCCCATCACGCGCATCGTTGAACGTACGGTGGCGCTGTTGCGACATGCCGAGACCTACCGCCTTCGACGCAACCTGCCGCCGGTCGCCTACGAGGTGGGCACCGAAGAAGTCGGTGGCGGCCTGCAGGCCGAAGCACGCATGGCAGAGTTTCTGGATCGACTCTGGACCGCACTGGACCAGGAAGGCCTGCCCCATCCGGTCTTCGTGGTGGGCGACATCGGCACACGGCTCGACACGCGCACGTTCGATTTCGAGCGGGCTCGCCGGCTGGACGCGCTGGTGCGCAGCTACGGCGCCCTTATCAAAGGGCACTACACCGACGACGTGGACCGCCTCGATCTGTACCCGAAAGCCGGCATCGGAGGGGCCAACGTAGGCCCCGGCCTGGCTGCTATCGAGTTTGAAGCACTAGAGGTGGTGGTGGACGAAGCCCGGCGCCGCGGCCTTTCGGTGACGTTTGACCAGGCCATCCGCCAGGCTGTTATCGAAAGCGAGCGCTGGACGAAGTGGCTGCAACCGGAAGAAAAAGGCCAACCGTTTGAGGCACTGGATCCCGAGCGACAACGATGGCTGGTGGCTACCGGCAGTCGTTACGTGTGGACCCATCCGGCCGTCCTGCAGGCCCGTCGCGAACTCTACGCAGCGCTTGCCCCCTGGCTCGATGCCGACGCCTTCGTACGCGAACGCATCAAAACGCGTCTGATGGATTACTTCCGGTCCTTCAACCTGATCAACTTCAACGAGCAACTGCAGACCTTTCTGCCTGAATAACCATTCAGGCCGGTTCCTCTGCCTGCGCCAACGCTTCTTCCTTGACTCGGTGCAGATAAGCCAATGCCTCTTCGCGATCGGCCGGCACGGTGCCTTTGAAAATCACTTCTTTAATGGCACCCAGTGCTCGCCGTTCAGGCCCTTTGAGCGAAGCGGCCATCTCTTCAAAAAGCGCCGCGCGCCGCAGCGCCTCGTCCTTGATCTCCATCATGTACTGAAAGGCTGCGTCGTGTTCGTTGGGAATGCGTCCTTCCAGAATGGCTTCTTTGATGGCCTCTTTGAGGATGCCCACGGCCACGCCCTCGCCAATGCCCAGCGTCCGCATGATCTCTTCGCCATCGACAGGCGGTTGGAAGTTGCGGATCCGGTCCTTTTCCTCCACTTCGGCCATGCGGGTCTCCAACCGATCGAAAGCCTCCAGGTAGCGACGCACGCGCCGGGGATTCTTGGAGGTAATATCGGCGCGCACCAACAGCATGAGGTCTTCCAGGTCGTCGCCGGCCTCGAAGAGCAGCCGCCGAATGGCCGCGTCGGTCACCTGTTCGTCGACAAGTGCCACAGGGCGGTGGTGCAGACGGACGAGCTTCTGTACATAGGCCATGCGTTCGTCCACGGGCAGCTTGAGCCGGCGAAAGATGCGGGGGACCATGCGGGCGCCCAGGTCTTCGTGGCCGTGGAAGGTCCAGCCCGTACCCGGCACAAAGCGTTTGGTGGCCGGCTTGGCGATGTCGTGCAGCAGGGCCGCCCAGCGCAGCCACACGGCTTCGTCCTCACAGGGGCGGTCGGCCGTCAGACGGGCCACGTTATCCACCACCTGCAAGGTATGGTAAAAGTTGTCCTTGTGGCGGTGTCCGTCGATGGCCTCAACGCCCTTGAGCGCCACCAGCTCGGGGAAGATGTGCACCAGGATGCCCGTAGCTTCCAGAATTTTGAAGCCGATGGAAGGCTGCGGCGCGCACAGGATCTTCTGAAGTTCGTCGGTGATGCGCTCCTGGCTAAGGATTTCAACACGGTGGGCTTTTTCCTGCATAGCCGCAAACGTGTCGGGCTCCACGCGGAAGTTCAGTTGTGCAGCGAAGCGGGCCGCACGAATCATGCGCAGTGGATCATCCTCAAAAGTCTGGCGCGGATCGAGCGGGGTGCGCAGCAGCCGTTGCCGGAGATCGCGCCGCCCGTGGAAGGGGTCGATCAGCGTCCCCCAGCGCGAGGGCCACAGGTCGATGGCCATGGCATTGATGGTAAAGTCACGGCGACGCAGGTCGTCGTCGAGCATGCCGTCTTCGACGATGGGCTTGCGGGAGTCTTTGCGATAGCTTTCGCGGCGGGCTGCCACGAATTCGAGCACGAACACGCCGCTGCGATCCGGTGTGGGGACCCGAATGGCGGCCGTACCGAAGTTTTCGTAGACGTGCACGGTGCGGCCGCCCAGCGCCCGCGCCACCAGCCGAGCCAGCTGGATGCCCGTCCCGGGTCCCACTGTTACAAAGTCGATGTCGGTAGTCGGGCGATCCAGAAACAGATCGCGTACGACGCCACCCACCGCATAGACCGGGATCTCGTGCTGCTGTGCGAGTTCGCCGATACGACGCAGCAAGGGCGCGTAGGGACGCGCCTGCAGGCGCTCTTGCATACGCAGAGGTAGCGGCCGGACGATTACCTTCATGGACTGCCAATCGTTGTGGCGGGCCATACTTAACGCAGGCGGCTCATCAAACGTTCGATGATGCGAAGCACCTGCATCGTTTCCAGCAGCGAGACCGGAGCCGGCTGGTGTCCGGCCAGCGCCTGCAGAAAGGCGGCCACTTCGGCCCGATGCGGTGGCTCGTCCTCCGCCTCGAGTCGGAGCCAGCGATGCCAGCCGGTGCGGGCTAAGTATAGTTCGGGCGTGGTGTCGCCACCGTCGCGCCACATCAGCACCTGGGCATAGGTGCCGCTATGAAAGCGGAGTCCGAAAGCCACCGCTTCGAGCCAGGTAGGACCGCCCCGGATGGCCTCTCCCTCAATGCGCAGCACGCTGCTGGAACAGGCCAGGGCGCAGCACAGATCGACAGCTTCGGCCAGCCGGGCATGCCAGGGTACCACGCCATGCCCGCCCACCTGTTGTCGGTAGACAAGCAGCTCGGGCGGGGTGCTTTTCCAGACGTCCTGAAGTACCGGATGGAAGCGCAGCGGCCGGCTAACTCCCACTTCCACGCGGGCCTCTTCGGCCAAACGGCTCAGTCGCTCCAGATCCTGCAACGCCGGGGCTGGTGGCCAGGCCACAAAGCAGTGGACTCCCTCACGCAGGGCGATCTCCGTCACCCGGAAACGCTCGGCCGGAGGTGTGGCAATAAATGCCACCTCCAGTTCTCGCATCCAGGCAGCCAGCCGTGCGTCTGGCACGTCCAGCGTGCTCTCCGAAAAGCGGGCAATGGAACGATCCGGATAGAGCGTACGCAGGGCAGCATACAGGTTGCGGGCTTCCCGGCCGCCGCCGATCAACCCAATCCGAAACGCCGGTGCCGACTCAGTAGCCTGTGGCTTGTCCATTCTTGCGCATTTATCCGTGATAGACATCTGTTGAATCGCGCAGAATAGCCGGGTAGCCGTCAAACATAAAATCGTCCCGGCGCTCCAGCTCTTGCACGCGGGCTGGCGCCAAACCGCTTTCGCGCAGCAAAACACTCGTGGCTTCGGCGATGCCCAGCGACAGGCGACTACCAATGTGCCGCCAGCGGGCTGCTTCGCCCACCTCCTGCACGTTTATATCGAAATCAATGCCTGGAACCATCATGCCCAAGGAGTCGACCTCGGTACACTGCACGACAAAAAATAAATCTGAGCTAAGGCGGTAGGGATTGTGAGACCAATCGCAATCCGCCACCTAAGGCCGACTCGTTCGCTATGTCTTACGCCCCCTTTTCTTACCTCCTCACCCTGGCGTGTCAGGCTTCTACACAGACCGCCTCCAACTACCGCCGCATTCAACGCTTCATAGACGGCTTACCGCCTGTTCCTGCGGCGCTTGCCACAGCAAGGAGACTACCTCGCCGTCAGCGACCGCGAGTTCATTAGCGCGCCGTGGCTGGCCTTTCTCGAGGAGCGCCGGATCCCTTTGGTGATCCGCCTCGCAAGCGCCGCTACCCTGCCCTGGCCAGCCCTGAGGGACCCGCCTTGCCGGCCGAGCTGCTCTGCCGCGCCGTGCCTATCAGGCAGCAGCGCCGGCTCAAGGATCGCTATCTCGGCGCGGTGACCGTCGATGTGTTGGGGCTGCAGCAACGTGACGAGGACGAAGCACATGGGCCTGTCTCACCGAAAGCCTCTCTTCTGTGTTTCCCCTCGCTGCTAGGGGGAGGGTCAGCATAATCGGCACCCCCTCAGGCCCTTCGGGCCAGCTCCCCCGGGAAGGGGAAGCGTGCGCGAGAATCGGCGCAGTGCTGATTCTGACGCCAACGGGTAATGCCACCCCCAAGGCCAGGATGACCTTCGCACTCAACCCAACGCGCTCACCCTCTACCGGCGTCGGGAGGAGATCGCGACGCTCTTTGCGGCACGCAAGCGGTGGGGTTTTAAGCTGGGGCGACGCACCTGTGGCATCTGGGGCGAGTGGTCAAGGTGATCAGGCTGCTGAGTCTGGCCTTTGTCTGGAGTCATCTGATTGGGGAGGAGCGTTTGGGGCGTGAAGGGCCCCTACTGTAGAAGAAGTACGGTTACCGAGCCGGAGTCTGCTCCGCTACGGGTTGGACTACCTGCAGGCGATGCTGCTGCATCGGCCGGAGCGTCGCGCCGAGCGCAGGCAATGGATCAGGGCACTGGTCCATCCCGCTCAATTTTTGTCGTTAGCGGGTGGGATCGTCCCTCCTACGATAGGGATAGCTTCGATAGATCAAGCATTCCTCTCAGCCTCAGATATGGCCAGTCAAACCGATGACCATCGCCAGACCCCGACGGCAGGCGAAACGCCTTGACCAGCGCCCCCGTGAGGGTCTCGGCGTGTTGAGCCGCCTGCTTCAGCCCCCGCCCGATGGTTTCGCACTGGTGGCTGGTGCCTCCTCGGCGGCACACAAGCTCCCCAACGCACGCTCCCAGCACAGTGCGGGCTAGCTCGGCAAGGGCGCGCACAGCCCGGCATCCCAACGCTCGATCCGAAGGCACGCTGGTAACTTTGGCAGATCTATCGAGGGACGTCCGCCTTTGCTTTTGTTTTTGATCACGTGGACAGTGCTGCAGTAGTAACACGGAGGGGTGTCGGAAGCAGGCTTTCAGGTCATCTGATTATTGAATCACTACTCAGGAGCGTTACGACAGCGACCTCGATCATGATTCGGGGGAAGCTTGCAAGCGGGCCAGTACCGCTTCATGGATGCTGCAGGCGCGTTCATCGAAGAGCACGAACCGCACATGGCGCACGTGCCGGAGATTCGGCGCTTCCTCAAGGACGGTTTTCAGGGCCACCTCTGCAGCCTCTTCCATCGGATAGCCAAACACGCCGGTAGAAATGGCCGGAAATGCCACCGCGCGGATACCATGCCCATCGGCCAGTTTCAATGCATTGCGATAGGCTGTGGCCAGGATCTGGTCGGAGGGCACGTCGCGTCCATAGGCTGGTCCCAGCACGTGGATCACGTACCGGTTGGGCAGCCGGAAGCCTGGCGTGATCACGGCCTGACCTGGACGGATCGGGGCCAGCGGCCGGCAGGCTTCGGCCAGCTCGGGTCCTGCCGCCCGGTGGATGGCTCCGGCCACGCCACCACCGGGCATAAGCTCCGCATTGGCTGCGTTGACGATAGCCTCCATGTCGGGCTGCTTGGTGATGTCGCCCTGGCTGATCTCCAACGTAAAGTCGCCCCGCTGCATCCGCATGACTATCCCGTTTTGCATCGATCAGAAAGTGCTTAGGGAAGATAAAACACCCCGAACCAATTTGCTGCGTTTGCTGGGAGCTGATTTTTATGCGACTTTTTCGTTTTTTACGCGGCGGTGCAGGGCGGAAGCCTTGCCTCCGGCGTACAAAGGTTCGTCTTTTCCAAAACCTAATAAAATCGGATGATCCCTATGCAGCCGACTCATATGGTTACGCCCCAACGGGTGGTCGTTACAGGACTGGGTGCTGTCACACCGATTGGGCTTTCACCGCAGGAATTTTGGGAAGCCATGATGCGCGGCGAAAGCGGAGCCGGTCCGATCACCCGCTTCGATGCCTCTTGCTTTGAGACGCGCTTTGCCTGTGAGCTAAAAGGGTTTGATCCGCTCAACTACATGGACCGCAAGCTAGCCCGCCGGCTGGATCCGTACGCTCAGTATGCGCTGGCGGCTGCGCGGCAGGCACTCAGCGATGCGGGCATTGACACAAGCACGCTCTCAGACGAAGCGCGCGAGCGCTTCGGGGTGGTCTTCGGGAGCGGTATCGGCGGACTGCGTCTGTTTGAGGAGCAGACGGCGCTGTACTTGCGTGAGGGGCCACGTCACCTCTCCCCCTTCTTCGTGCCCATGATGATCTCGAACATGGCGGCTGGGCTGATTGCCATCGAGCACGATTTGCGCGGCCCCAATTATTCAGTGGTTTCGGCCTGTGCCACCGGCAACCACGCGCTGATCGATGCCACGATGCTGCTGCGACACGGCCACGCCGACGTCGTACTCTGTGGTGGCAGCGAAGCGCCCATCACACCGCTGGGCATCGGCGGCTTCAACGCCATGAAGGCCCTTTCCACCCGCAACGAAGACCCCAAAACAGCCAGCCGGCCCTTTGATAAGAACCGGGATGGATTTGTGGTAGGAGAAGGCGCCGGAGCGCTTGTCCTGGAAACGCTGGAGCACGCGTTGGCGCGGGGTGCCCGCATCTACGCCGAGTTGATCGGCTTCGGGATGTCGGACGACGCCTACCACTTCGCCGCACCGGAGCCGACCGGCCGGGGTGCCCGCCAATCGATGCTGCACGCGCTTCAGGATGCTGGCATTGCACCGGAAGCGGTGGATTACATCAACATGCACGCCACCTCGACTCCGTTAGGTGATCCGATTGAGTCGGAAGCCATCAAGGGCGTGTTTGGGGAACATGCCTATCGGCTGAGCTGCTCGGCCACCAAAAGCATGACAGGACACTTGCTGGGCGCAGCTGGCGCTGTCGAGGCGGTTGCGACGGTGCTGGCCATCTGGCACCAGACCGTCCCGCCCACGATCAACGTCGAGGAGCTGGACCCGGCCTGCGATCTGGACTACACGCTGCACAAGCCGCGTCAGCGTGAGATCCGCGTGGCGCTTTCCAACGGGTTCGGTTTCGGCGGCCACAACGCCACGGTAGCCTTCCGGCGCTATGAAGAATGAGCGCGCGAAGCAGCAGGAGACCGCCTCTCCGCTGCGCATCGTCTTCATGGGCACGCCGGAGTTTGCCGTGCC
>FWWM01000417.1_pt1 | contig 141229 bp, 136 predicted proteins | sample 2228351 | NCBI WGS metagenome assembly FWWM01 (sample SAMEA103939774, study PRJEB20133) | metagenome
AGAGCGCGCGCAGATCTGAGAAATCGATGTTGGCGTCCGAGCGACCTTCAAGAATACGCCGAAGTAGCTTGCCGTGTGTTCCCATCTGGACATTCTATCGCGAGCTTCACCTCCGGCAATTACCACGTCCTCTAACGCTCCGGTTCAGCAGCGGGCCGCGCAGCGGACCGTCCGCTGCATGCTGTTGTTAGACAGCCTCACCACTCTGCTCCTGACTTCCGCGAAGATGATCCGGTAGTGACAACAGCTTCAGCACCTTCGACAAGTACTCCCTCCGCGACTTAGTCAGGCGGCTAAAGCCGTAGTGCTCCAATAGCGCGCGGAAGAGGGCTTCGCTGTCTCCAGCAGGCTGGGTCTTCCCAGGAAACGACCGGCGCAGCACCGCGAGCAGCTCGGAGGGTGGGATCTCGAGTAAGTCGCGCCTTCCTGCGGGCCTCACGTTCACCGCGGGTGCCCCAGCAATGCGGAGGACCTGACCCTCCGGCGAGCCATCGCCGAGCTCGTCTTCCTGGACGATCTCGCCAGCCCGGAGCATCGCTCCTAGTGCTCTGTTCAGCGCCTGCCGCACGATCTTTCCAACTCGTTGTAGGTCTGGACAACCTTCGACGTAGAGCCGATACACGGACGCGCGAGTGAGCGGACCGTCCCGCTCAATGATCTGTCGGAGGACCTCCCGGACGTTCGCTGCGGACGCCTCCCGAGGATCTGGAAACGCCGAAGCCTCCGAGTAGCCAGTGAACGGGCCGACGATCGAGGACGACATCTCGCTCTCCGCGGCGCTCTGCTCCGGATCCTCGCTGACGACGGGCATCTCCGCATCGACGGCCGTCGGGCTTCCCCGGTCCGGAGCAAGGGCTTTCGGCAGCTCGCGTTGAGATTCGTCGACAAAGTCCACGGGCCGAATCCCAAGCTCTTCGCACGCCTCTACGACCGTGCTTACAGCTCGCTGCCGGTCCGCATAAAAATCCGACTCACGCACTCGCACGAACGTCCAGCCGGCCCGTTCGAGTTGCCGCTGGCGCGCCATGTCTTGCTCGTACTGTTCCGGACCGTGCCACTGGTCACCATCGCACTCCACAGCGATACGCGCATCGAATCCTTCGACGACCAGGTCGATTCGGTAACCAGCCACATCGACCTGCGGACGCACTCTGAACTTCCGCCGCAAGAGCTCGAGCGCGACGTCAACCTCAAACCAGCTCTCGTACGGGTCAGGTTGGCTGCCGCGCCGCCGGGGCCCCCTCGCCTCTCGCTCGAGGCGGTCGAGGTCCTCGAAAAGGGCATCGACTACTCCATTCTGCGGACTCTCGAAATAGCTCACCAGTCGGCGACGCAGGTCGTCGGGCCCAAGGTCGTGCAGCCTGACACTGTGGAAGAGCCAAACCTGATCTCTCGCCCGGCTCATGGCCACGTTGAACCGCCGCTGGTCCGGGAGGCGCGTGAGGGCTCGATACTGCACGTTCGGGGCGATCACTAACGAGAGGAAGATGACGTCTCTCTGATCGCCCTGGAAGGTGGCGGGTTCGCCGCACCGCAAGCGGCGCTCCTCGATCACCTTCGGATCGAGCCGTTGGGCAAGAAGGGTCTCGATCAGCTGCGCCTGGGCGTGGCCCTGCAGTGCGATAACCCCCATGGTCTTTCCTTCATAGGCCTCGTCATCCACAAGCTTCACGATGGTTTCGACGAGGGCTTCGGCCTCGGCGCGATTCCGGATTCTTTGTCCGTCTCCCTCACACGCGCCTTCGGCGACGAAGCGCGAGCGCAAAGGCGGAAGCCTTTCGGGAGGCGCCTGCCGAAGCGGGATCAGTGGGGCATCGCGGTAGCACAGGTCGTTGCTAAAGCGGATGATTTCGGGCACGCAACGGAAATGCTCGCGCAGGGTGATGTGGCTCCCAAACGTTCGCTCCGCATGGTCGAAGAGGCTCGTATCCGGGCGGAACTCGTCCCGAAAGCGAAACGCGCTCAGATGCTCCCGCGCCAAGCGTGCGATGTCGTCCTCGAGCACGCCGACCGCTTCAGGGCTATTCTGTTTGTCGTCGCCCACCACGACAATGCGCTTTGCCAGCAGGAGCAGCGCCAGGGCGTCGACGCCCGCCTGCGACGCCTCGTCCACGATGACCGTGTCGAAGAGGCCGGGCACCGCATCGACCGAGTCCCAAAGCTTGTGAAGCGGCATCACCCACGCCGGAATGCTCGGGACACAATCCATAAGGTATTGCCGCGCTGTGCGCCGGTGGCGATAGGCGTGCTTTCCAGTGCCCTTGCCGATCCTGTCCACAGCCCGTGTCCAAGCGTTCAGGCTTTGGGCGGTTTTCTCGTCGAGCCGATCGAAGAACGCCTGCCAGGCCCGATGCGAAACAAGGTTCTCCGTTGCTCTCTCAATCTTCTGCTTCAGGCGGTGGTAGTCCTGCACGCGCGCCTCATAGGCCGAGGCGTCGGAGACCTGTCGCAGCCACGCGCGGGCACCCGCCCAAGTCCACGCTTCTCGAAGCTTGCGAACCCGGTCCTGCCACATCGGCTCGCCGGCTGTGCTGCGGAGAAGTTCCGCCAGACCCGGGCACGCTCCGTCGAGCTTTTTCAGCAGGCTCTCGTAGCGTGCAAGCCGCTGCTTCTCCTGTCGGACTCGCTCGCGCTCCTGCCAGGCCGTGCGCCAGCCGGCGACGTCGCGCGCCCTAGCGGCGTTCTCCAGAGAGTGCAGGCAGGGATGGGCGTTCGAGCTGTGCTGTGAGCGACGGACGGTCTCGAGAAGTCGGTCGAGCTCTTGCTGGGCGGCGCGAGCTTCTCGAGAGGCCAGCAGCGCATCGATGGCCTTGAGCCAATCACCGCAATCACTGGCGGACGCAAGGGCCGTACGATTCGAACCCAGAACGGTCGCCAGCGAGCCTGCCTGCTTGGATTTGAAGAACGCCAGCAGTTCTTTCAGCTCGGCGGTCAGCTCTTCGGCCCGGGAAAAGGCTTGCCGGAGGCTCGACACCTCCGTGAGGGAAGCGCCCCACAGGTCTCGCAGCTCGCGCAGCTTGCGCTGCAGCTCCAAATGATCGCGAACGCATCGAAGCTGCTCGACCCCTTCGACCTTCCTCCCGTCGAGCCGACAACCCCCGACGATATAGCGGGTCTCCCGGATGACTCGGGGGCTGAAAACAGAGAAGCCCTTCCGGCCACCTGCCTCAAAGTGCGCGAGGCGCCGCTCAACGTCCGTTTTCAGGTGGTCTTCGCCGATGCCGCCCGGGAGCTCGACCCGTGCTGAGCCGATCGACTCGAGGAGGCGCGTTGCATCTTTCAATAGGACTTGCGAATCGGCCGCAAGGCGAGTCCAACGAGCTTCAACGGATGCCAGCAGATCGCCGAGAATGGCCTCCGTGACTTCGCCCAACACTCGACGGGCCCGGAGCGCGAGGTCAGTGAGCGCCTGCACCGCTTCGCGCAGCGCGCGGAGTTGCTCCGTCCCGGCTGCCTCGAGCAACTCCAGTTTCGCCCCATCCACCCCACGGCTCGCCCGCTGCGCCGACCGCTCCGCAGCCGTCAACCGCGCGACCAACGCCTGGAACTCATCCGGCCCGGGAAGCTCGCCAGCCCCGATCTCGAGCTCCAGCTCAGCGCGGCTGTCGGCCGTAAAGCAGGCGTGGGCTTCCGTGAGAAAGGCGCTCTCCGAGGGGTCGAGGGGAAACGTGGCATCGCCAGACAGCTCCGGGAACCAGCCGAACTCCTGTTCCTGCTCGCTCACCACCCGCGCGATTTGCGCGGCCGTTCCCGAGTAGCCCCCGGGCAGCTCGTGCGGGTGCGTCTCGGCCTCTCGAAAGGCGCGCAGGTCGCGCTCGACTCGGGCCAGCTCGCCTTCGAGCTCACGAAGGTCGGCCTCTGCCTTCTCGATTGCGCGCTGTGCGGCCTCGCGCCCGCGCCATTCGTTCCTGCGCCTCAGAATCCCGCGGACGCTCTCTTCGAGAAGACGCTGGTCCTCGCGCGAGGAGCCCAGTGCCGTCACGCAGAGGTCGCGTATGTCGTCGGGGAGCAGGCCGCGCAGCACCGCGAGCGCCTTCGGAGCGTGGGCGCTCACCAAGACGCGGTCGCCCCTAGCGAGCAAATGGCAGATCAGGTTCGCAATCGTGTGGCTCTTCCCCGTCCCCGGTGGCCCCTTGACGAGAACGCACGGCTCGGCCTGAAGACGGTGGACGATCTGCCGCTGTTCTTCGTTGGTCGGCAGCGGGAAAAGAAAGCGATCCGTCTCGCCGCAGGCAGGAGCTTCATCAAGCGGATCGGCAACGCGATTGCCGGTACCACCCGTGGGTTGCTCCCCTTCGCGCAGTAGGCGAAGCCACGGGTGTGTGCCGTCCAGGCCATCTCCGGTAGCAGCCTCGAGGAACTTTTGGATCAGGTCCTCATAGGCCGTAGGTCGCCGCTCCCGAAGGACAAGCGCAGGCGCGAACGACAGGCGGGGACGCTCCTCGATTCGGTCGGCGCGTTGGAACGTCTCGTCAACCTGTGCATCGGCACGAAGACTGTTCGCGATCTCGCGCAAGAGCGGAGCGACGAGGTCAGTGTCCCATGCTTGGATGTCGAGCGCTTCGAGCTGCTCGCCGAGCTGGCCCTCATTCACCCGAGGGCGATCCTGGAGTTCCAGCATGTCGAACTCGACTCGAAAGCCGTCGAACGTGGCCGCAGGTACAGCGGTTAGCACTCCTCTCGCTGCGTCGAGTGTGAGTTCCGCGGGCGCGGTCAGAACGTGGCGCGCAACAGCTGTGCCGGTCGGGTCGCGCCACTGCAGGAACCCAATCGCAAGCACAAGCTCGTAGCGCTCCTCGGCCTCTTCGAGCCTGCGGCGCATGAAGTCGAGGCTCTCGTAAACGGTTTGCACTTCCTGCCACCGGCGCATCTCCTGAGCCCAGGGCTCCCACTTCTCAAGGAGGTACTCGAGCCAAGCCTCCTCTACCTCCGGGTGATCCGCCAGCCGGCGCAGCTCGGGCACCTGCTGGACGATCGTCCTCTGGGTGCCCTGGGGCGCGTCGGGGTCGGGCACCCGTCGCTCGACGATAAGCGTAATCTCGGGAAGCAGCTCCGGTTCATTCTCCGGCTGGTCCAGATCGTCTGCACGGAGCCAGTCCGCCACGACCTGCGGCACCGGCGGTCGCGCAGGCATTCGCTTCTTCCGGACTTCCAGCCAGAGGCCACCCAAATCATCCGGCTTGTCGCTCAAGAAGGGCGAGCGGCACTCGGGGCGTTCCTTGGGTACGTCCGATAGCCAAAGAACCTTGTCGGCCGGACCGTAGGAGCTGATGCGCTTCCGCCTAATGGTGGCCGTCGCCTTCAAGAAGGCGAGGAGATGCGCTCCTTTGTCGATGGTCGGGTTCACCGTCCTGGGTCGCTCCTACTTACGACACGGAATTGGTTGTCTAACGCTCCCGTTCAGCGGCGCGCCGCTTGCGGCGCGTCCGCTGCAACCGGTTGTTAGCTGGCACCCTCTCGTCACTCCAAGTCCTCCGTGTGCCGGCAACGCGGGTAGTTGGTGCAACCTAGAAATCGACCGAAGCGGCCGTTGCGCTCCGCGAGCCGCCCACTGCACCCCGGTTCCGGACACGGCCGTCCGGTATCTGTACTTGCGCGCTGCTGCGTTCGCCCGGGGCCTTCGCCGCGCGGACGGCCGCGCCCAGTGCCGGTTTGCCTCTGGCGGCGGCCTCTGCGCGCGTCCACCTTGCCTTCACAGTTGGCGTCCTCGCACTCGAAGTAGATCCCGTAGCGCCCGTCGTTCCAGACCGTCGGCCCGCCACACTTCGGGCACGCTGGGTTCTCGGGTGCGTCCAGGGACGGCGCGGCGTCCTCCTCACGCCGGCCAGCCGGTGTGGTGAGGAAACGGCTGAGCTGCTGGCACGCAGCCGGGCTCTCGAGGCGCAGCATGCTCTCGTGGGTGTCGCGATGCGAGAGAATATTCAGTGAGCCATGCCAGAGGATGCGTCCATCGAGGATGGCGATCTTCTCATGCATCCGCGCGCGCAGGTCGACGGTGACGCCAAGGTCGCGGAGCGCCTGTACCAACTCGGCCACTTCGTCGGACGAACTGCCGCCAAACTCCTCGGGTGGGCGAGTGAGGATGCGCACTTTAATCCCGCGGGCGAGCGCTGCACGCAGCGAGTCAACCCAACGAGCCGTGCCGTCTCCCGTCGCGAAAGGCGAAAAGATAACGATGGACTCCCGCGCGCGGGCGAGGTCCTTCAGGAATGCCGGGTAGAAGGTGCCTTCGGTGAACGCGCCGGCTGCTCCCTCCGGAAGGTCGAAGGTCGCGGGCAGCACACGGTGGAGACCGTCGATCCAATCACGGTCGGCCAGCGGAAGCAGGTCGTCCAACTCGAGCGCCTCACCGTGTTCCTCGAAGTGGTCCACGAGCCGGCGCACGAAGCCGTCGCGCGGTGCCTTCGCCCGAAGGTACTCGAAGTTGCCGAGAAGGATCACATGCCGCCGCGCCCGGCTGACGGCCACGTTGAGCAGACGCGCGCCGTCCTCCTCGATGCGGGTGGCTTGGAGGAAGCGGCCAAGGCGCGCGCCGACCGAGTCGGTGAGGTCGAGCACCATCGCCGCTTTCTCGTTGCCTTGGAACCGGTGGACCGTGGCAGCAATGCCGGCGGCGCGGTTGCCGAGGCGGTCGTCGAGCAGTGCCTGGATCAGGCGCGCCTGTGAGGCGTACGGGGCGACGGCACCCACGGCATCGTTGGGCTCGCGCGTTGGCGGTAGGAAGCCCGTTTCGGCGAGGTGCAAGACGATGTTCCGTACGAGGAGGGCATGGAACAGGTTGTACCGCGAGTACGTGCCGACGCGGAGGGCCGTCCAGGGGTGGAAGGGTGCCGTGTCCACGTAGAGGAGCGGTACTTCGGACAGGGGGAAACGGCCGTTCCCGGAGTCTACGCTCGGCTGCGAATGCAGGGGATGGTCGGCGTAGAAGAGCTTGTTGACCACGGCACAAATCGGCTCGCGCATCCGGTACTGAGTGCCAAGCGCGACGAGGTGAGGCGTCGGCTCGCCCCGCGCGACGCGCTGAGGGATGCCCGCCTTCTTGAAGACGTCGCACTTGAGCCACTCTGCGGTCAGCGGCTCGTCGGACATGACGATCGGCGGAAGCTGGCGGAAGTCGCCTGCGACCGTCACCGACCGTTTCGCAAGCCCCGCCGCGTAGAAGATGAGCGGCGGCATGAGCATGGACGCCTCGTCGACCACGACAGTATCGAACTGGCGTGGCCCGCCCTTCGCGAGATAGGTTCTGTAGACCGTGGTTGCGAGGATCTTGCAGCGGGCGAGGACCTGCTGCTCGAGCTCGGCCAGCTCGCGGTCGATGGCCGCGATGCGCTCTCGGATCTGGCTGAGCCCGGTGCGTAGGGGAGCGAGGCGCGCCTGGATCTGGGCTGCTGGCGGGTGCTTTCGCGTCTCCGCGGTGAGCCGATCCACCTCTCCGCGGAGCGACGCGATCTCGGCCTGGAGCTTGGGCAGGTCGGAGACGAGTGCCCGGGCCGCTTCGGATGCCGCGTGCGCGGCGCGGTCAGCAGCGGCTACGTCTCGCTCCAGCCGATCAGGGTCGAGGCCCGAGAAGAAGCGCCGCACCGCCCCCATAGATCCCGCACGCGCTAGCTCAGACCGCGCCTTCGCTGCGCGGGTTCGATGATGCTCGGCCTCTTGCTCGCGCGCGGCGATGTTCCCCTTCGCGGCCTCAAGCACCTTGTGGCGGGCGGCGAGGGTCTCACGCGCAGAAGCGAGCCGTTCGAGGTCCTTCAACGCCGCGACGAGCGCGCGCTCCTCCGTCTCCAGGTGGGCCGCCTGTCGGAGCATGTCGTCCTTTTCCCGCTGGAGCCTCTCGCCGAGCCGCGCGACGATTTCCTCGAGGATCACCTGCTGCCCAAAGCGCCGCCGGAGCTCCTCCTTGACGACCGGCCCTTGGCGGATCACGAGCCCCTGGTGAAACTCAGGCTCGCCCTTGAGCCGCTCAGCCACGCGCTCGAGCGCGGTGTCCACGGCGATGTTGGTGTTCGAAACCAGCAACACGGACCGGCCCGATCGGTAGTGAGCTTCCACGATGCGGGCGAGGGTGGTCGTCTTGCCGGTGCCAGGTGGCCCCCAGATGAAGATGGTGTCGCTGCCGAGCGAACGCCGAACGGCGCGAATCTGGTCCGCGTTGGCGGTCCCATCTCTGTTGACGGAGGGATGGGGCTCCGCGTCGCCGGTTGACGGTGGCCCAAGGCCCAGTACGCGATCGGCCGCGGTCCTATTAAAGTGGGCCTCGCCGCCTCGCACTTTCTCGAGGCGCTCCTTTAGCCGCTCCAAAAGGAAAGAGTCGTTCGCTACTAGGCGAGCGGCTGCGATTCGCGGCCCGAGGTCCTTCTCCAGCGCTACGACGAGAACGCCATCCCGAAACGACACAAGTACCCCGGGCACGTCCTCTTGGCCCGCCGTGACGCGAACCGGCGTGTCGTCTGGCAGGTTGAAGTCCTCGGCCACCACGAAGCGGTAGAGCCACGAGCCCTCAGCCTGACCGACGCGCTCACCACCGCGCAACTCAATCTGGGTTCCGCCACCCTTCTTGCGGATGGCGGCGATCTCGAGGCCGAGCGCCTCGATCATGTATGTCAGCGGTTCACTCAAGAGCTTGCCTCGGTCGTATCGGCAGGCGCCGGGCAGGCAATCGGCGTCGGAGCAACTTCCGCCCGGTGCCAGCTAACGTCCGCGTTGACCGGCCGCCGAGGAGCGAAGCGACGAGAGGACCGCAAGCGGCACGCTTGCGGCGGTCCGGTCGAACGCATGGTTGGGCGTCACCTTTCCGGTCCTGGTCGTTGCAGCGGGTTCATGCATTCTCGGCTGCAGAATGGGTTGTGAGGGGGTGGAGGGGATTGATCCCGGAGACGCCACTTCAAGTGTTCTTCGAGCAACCGCTCTGTGGACAGGCTCGGTTGGTCCATCCTCAGTCGGTCTCGCACCTGAGATGGACGCTGGTCCGGGAAGAGAACATAGTCAACCGTTTGTCGGACCCACTCTGGAACACAGGCGCGTATGGCCGCAAAACCAATCAGGGCGCCTACCCCGAACGCGAGAAAGGGTGCGTACATCCAGTGCGCCGGCGCAGCCCTCGTGCTCAGGGATGGTGCCATGACCGCCTTTGGATCACCCATGGGCGACACCTGGCTGTGACGCCCAACGTTAAATTCGATTTCAGTACTGATACATAATATCAAAGTTTATGCCGTATAATCTGCATAGTCTATTGCAATTCCTTGTAATATAAAGGAAGCATGAAAAGTAACCAGGCAGATCCGTCCAGAAACACGGCGTCGGCGCAAGGACCGCGTTTGCTCGATCAGGTACGCGAGCGCTTGCGCTACAAGCATTACAGCCTGCGTACGGAAAACGCTTATGTGCAATGGATCAAGCGTTATATCCTGTTTCATAACAAGCGGCATCCTAAGGAGATGGGCGCGCGCGAGGTGACGGCGTTTTTGTCTCATTTGGCGGTGGTGGGCAAGGTGGCCGCGGCCACGCAAAATCAGGCGCTGGCTGCGCTTTTGTTTTTGTACCGCGATGTGCTTGGCGTCGATTTGCCTTGGCTGGCGGAGATCGAACGCCCGAACAGGCCAAGGCGCTTGCCCGTGGTGTTGAACAAGACTGAGGTCCACCGCCTTCTGAATCATCTCGATGGGACGCATGGGCTGATGGCCCGTCTGCTGTATGGCACGGGAATGCGCTTGATGGAATGCGTGCGCTTGCGGGTCAAGGATGTGGATTTCGAGCGCCGTGAAATCATGATCCGTGACGGCAAGGGCGCCAAGGACCGCATCACCATGCTGCCGGAAACGCTGATTGCACCCATGCAGGATCATTTCAAGCGGGTGCGCGGGTTGTTCGAAGAGGATCGTGCAGCAGGAGTGGCGGGCGTGTATTTGCCGGCGGCGCTGGAAAAGAAATGCCCGAATGCGGGCAAGGAGTGGGGATGGTTCTGGGTTTTTCCTGCGCGGTCTCTCTCGGTCGATCCGCGCAGTGGAACAAGACGGCGTCATCATGTGCACGAGCAGGCCCTGCAACGTGCGATCAAGAAAGCAGTGAGGTTGGCCAGCATTGCCAAGCCCGCGACTACCCACACTCTGCGCCACAGCTTTGCCACACATCTGCTGCAGTCTGGCTATGACATACGCACGGTGCAGGAATTGCTCGGCCATAGCGATGTGTCCACCACCATGATTTACACGCATGTGCTGAACAAGGGCGGGCGAGGCGTGGTGAGTCCGCTGGATATTTGAGCGCTTTTAGCCGGGAACCTTCCCTCGCGAAGGGGAGGAAACGATTGACGTAAGTCGGGTCCTCGCACCGCGGGTGTCAAAAGGCCTCGGGACTTGACTTCGGCAGTTATTTCTATAGTATTCGAATCATGGAAATGAAAGCCGCGATCCGAGCCCTTTCGGCCCTTGCCCAGGAGACTCGGCTGGCGGTGTTCCGGCTGCTGGTGCAGGCGGGCTTCGGCGGGCTGCCGGTCAACAGGATCGCCGACGCCGTGGGCGTAGCGGGGCCAACCCTCTCCTTCCACTTGAAGGAGCTGGCCCACGCAGGACTCATCCACGGGCGGCAGGAAGGCCGGTTCATCTATTACAGTGCTAACTACGCCGTCATGACAGAATTGATGGCGTTCCTGTCGGAAAACTGCTGCGGCGGCCATTCGGAGCTTTGCTCCCCGTCTCCAAGGGGTCGATCGACGTTCAAACGTTCCCGCAAGGAGGTCACCCACTCATGAAACGCTTCCATGTCCACGTCTCGGTTTCCAACCTGGAGGAAAGTATCCGCTTTTATTCTGCCTTGTTTGGCGCGCAGCCTGTCACGGTGAAGCCCGACTATGCCAAATGGATGCTGGAGGATCCCCGTATCAATTTCGCTGTCTCCTGTCGCGGCGCGGCGCCAGGCGTGGACCACTTGGGCATCCAGGTGGATAGCGAGGAAGAGCTTGCCCAAATGCGCTCCCAGCTCGAGCGGGCGGCGCTGCTTGTTCTGGACGAGCCGGGAGCGGCCTGCTGTTATGCGCTCTCGGACAAGCACTGGGTAACCGATCCCCAGGGTATCGCCTGGGAAGCGTACCGGAGCCTAGAGACCCTTCCCACGTTCAACCGGGGACACGACGCTATAGCGGCATGCTGCACCCCACGGGCGGTGTCGAGTAAAGTGTATGTCGGCAAGCCAAGCCGCCCCGGCCGCGAGTGAACGAGGAGGGTGCCCTGGCCAGCGGCAAATACAACGTCTTGTTCCTGTGCACGGGCAACTCCGCCCGCAGCCTTCTGGCGGAGGCGCTCCTGCGGCATTATGGCGGCGACCGGTTCAACGCCTATAGCGCCGGCAGCCGCCCGGCCGGGCAGATCAACCCCTACGTGCTAGAGTTCCTGGCCTCCCAGCGGCTGCCCACCGAGGGATTGCGCAGCAAGTCTTGGGAAGAGTTCGCCCGGCCCGGCGCGCCGCCGCTGCACTTCGTGTTCACCGTGTGCGATAACGCCGCAGGGGAGGTTTGTCCGGTGTGGCCGGGGCAGCCCATGACGGCCCATTGGAGCGTCAAAGACCCCGCGGTCCACGCCGACGCCGACGAAGCGCGCCGGGCAGTGCAGGACGCGTTTCATGTTTTGAGCCGGCGGATCGGCCTCTTCGTCAGTCTGCCCCTGGAAAAGCTGGATCGCCTGACCCTTCAGCAACGACTCGAAGAGATCGGCCGGATAGGTTGAACCGGTTTCACCAGGGAATCGGCTGGCGGTCGCGGAAAAAGCCGCCCGTCGGCCCGTCGTCGGGCAGCAGCGCGAGCCACACGGGCGTGTCAGCGCCCTCCTCCACCGAGCGCGTTGCGTTCGGCCCGCCCATGTCGGTGCGCACCCAGCCGGGACAAGCCGCGTTCACCTTGATTCCCTCCCCCGCCAGCTCGGCGGCCAGGATCCGGGTGAGGGCGTTGAGGGCGGTTTTAGAGACGCGGTAAGCGGGCGTGCCCGCGCCCATCTCTGCGAGCTGTCCTAGGCCGCTCGAGACATTCACGATGCGTCCGCCACCGCGCTTCTTCATAAGCGGCACCAGCGCCTGGCAGAGCCTGAGCGGTCCTAAGGTATTGGTTTCGAACGCCTGGCGGAAAACCCCCAAGTCGAGGGTCAGGGCCTGGGCGCCCCGTCCTTCCGGCAGGATGCCCGCATTGTTCACCAGGATATCCAGGCCGTCGAAGCGCTGCTCCAGTGCCCGGGCCAGGGTGTCCACGCTCTCCTGAACGGTCACGTCCAGGGGCAAGAACGCTACAGAGAGCCCCTGGCGATGCAGCCCCTCCGAGGCTGCCATTCCCTTGTGCGGATCCCGGGCGGTCATGACCACGTGCACGCCGCGGACGGCCAATTGTCGGGAAATTTCCAGACCCAACCCCCGATTCGCCCCCGTCACCACCGCGATCTTCTGGACGTTCGCCGCCGTCATGTCTGAACCTCCTGCTGGATGTGCCCGTCCTTTATTCCGTGTCCCCAAGCCGCCCCACCATGGCTTCGGGCCGCACCCACTCGTCGAACTGCTCCCCCGTGAGGTACTCGAGCTCCAGCGCCGCCTGCTTGAGGGTGATGCCCTCCTGGTGGGCAAGCTTGGCGATCTCCGCCGCCTTGTCGTAGCCGATGTGGGGGGCGAGGGCTGTCACCAGCATGAGGGATTCGTGCAGGAGCTTCTCGATGCGTTGCAGGTTGGGCTCGATCCCCACGGCGCAGTGGTCGTTGAAACTCCGGGCGCTGTCCGCCAGCAGCCGCACGCTCTGGAGGAAGTTGTGGATGATGAGGGGCTTGAACACGTTGAGCTCGAAGTTCCCCGAAGCGCCGCCGATGTTGATGGCCACGTCGTTGCCCAGCACCTGGCAGCACACCATGGTCATGGCCTCCGACTGGGTGGGGTTCACCTTGCCAGGCATGATGGAGCTGCCCGGCTCGTTCTCGGGGATGCGGATCTCTCCGATGCCGCAACGGGGACCGGAAGCGAGCCAGCGCACGTCGTTGGCGATCTTCATGAGGGCAGCCGCCAGGGTCTTGAGCGCCCCATGGGCGGCCACTAGGGCGTCATGGGCAGCCAGGGCCTCGAACTTATTGGGAGCAGAAACAAAGGAGAGACCGGTCAAGCGGGACAACTCCTCGGCGCAACGTCGGCCGAATTCGGGGTGGGTGTTCAGCCCCGTGCCCACCGCCGTGCCCCCGATGGCCAGCTCCGAGAGGTGCCAGCGGGTCGCGTCCAGATGGGCGAGTCCATGGTCGAGCTGAGCCACCCAGCCGGAAATCTCCTGGCCCAGGGTAATGGGGGTCGCGTCCTGCAAATGGGTGCGGCCGATCTTCACGATATCCATGTAACGCCGGGATTTCTCCGCTAGGGTCTCCCGCAGCCGGTTGACGGCGGGCTTGAGCCGACCCTCGATCGCCTCCAGCGCCGCCACGTGCATGGCGGTGGGGAATACATCGTTGGAGGACTGACCCCGGTTCACCTCGTCGTTGGGATGGACCAGGCGCCCCTGGCCCCGGGGGCCACCCAGGAGTTCGGATGCCCGGTTGGCCAGTACCTCGTTCATGTTCATGTTGGTCTGGGTGCCCGAGCCCGTCTGCCAGACCACCAGGGGAAACTGGTCGTTGTGCTGGCCTTCGATTACCTCGTCTGCCGCCTGAATGATGGCCTGGGCCTTGCGGGGCTCCAGAAGGCCCAAGTCCCGGTTAACGGCGGCCGCCGCCCGCTTGACCCGGGCGAGGGCTCGGATCAGTTCCACGGGCATGCGCTCGGTGCCAATGCGGAAGTTTTCCAGGGAGCGCTGGGTCTGGGCCCCCCACAGGGCCTGTTCCGGTACCTGGACCACGCCCATCGTATCCTTTTCTTCACGGAATCCACTCATGATAATGTCCATTAATATCAATGAATTAAGTTGCAGTTAGCGAACGGGGGAAGGGCTTGATGAACCCAGATCCCGACCCCATGTAAAAAAACAGTTGAGAATATGCCCCCCCTGGGCATAGAGGTGAGACAGTTTGGTGAAGGAGGTTAGGTATGGCAAATCTCACTCGCTTTGATCCTTTCGAAACCGCTGTCGATAACCTGTTCCGCAGCTTCTTCCGTCCCACCATCCTCGACTGGGACGCGCAGCGTACCGTCCGTGGGGTCATCCCCATGGATATCTGGGAGACCGATAATGCCTATGTAGTGATGGCGGAGCTCCCGGGGGTACGCAAGGACAACATCAACGTACGGGTCTTCGACAACCAGCTCGTGATCGAAGCGGAGGCGGTACAGGAGAAGCAGGCCGGCGAAGAAGCCAAGCAGCTCTTGGGTGAGCGCACGTATGGCAAGTTCAGCCGGTCCATTATGCTGCCGACCGAAATCGATGCCGAGCATGCCGAGGCCAAGCACGAGGATGGGGTCCTGCGCTTGACGCTGCCGAAGAAGGCGGACAGCATCGCCAAGCGGTTAACCGTCCTATAATCGACCTTTGGCCGTTGAAAAAGCCCGCGCGATGCGGGCTTTTTTTCTTGGACAAAGGCTTTCGGAGTGCCGCCAAGCGCTTGACCACGCTCACCCCCCTTTCTCCAGGGGAAGGGGAGCGCGCCAAATACTTCGTCAACCCTTTACCGGCGGACCTTAAGGAGCCGTTGTGGCGACCGGGATCTTGCCGATCTTCGCCCGCCATTCGGCGGGGCCCGTGGCGTGCACCGAGCGCCCTTCCGTATCCACCGCCACTGTGACGGGCATGTCCTTCACCTCGAACTCGTAGATCGCTTCCATCCCTAAGTCGGGGAAAGCCACCACCCGGGAGGCGCGGATCGCCTTGGATACCAGGTAGGCGGCTCCGCCCACGGCGATACAGTAGACCGCCTTGTGCCGCTGGATGGCTGCAATGGCCTCGGGCCCCCGTTCCGCTTTGCCCACCATGCCGATCAACCCCGTCTTCGCCAGCATGGTCTCGGTGAATTTGTCCATACGGGTGGCGGTGGTGGGGCCGGCGGGGCCCACTACTTCGTCCCGCACTGGGTCCACGGGCCCCACATAGTAGATGAAGCGGTTGGTGAAATCCACCGGCAGCGCCTCTCCGCGGCTCAGCATGTCGGTCAAGCGCTTGTGGGCCGCATCCCGCCCCGTGAGGAGCTTACCGGAAAGGAGCATCCGCTCTCCGGCGCGCCAGGCGAGGATGTCTTCCCGGGTAAGGCTGTCGAGGTTCACCCGGCGGGCGCCTTGAGCCCCAGCAAGCTCGATCTTGGGCCACAGATCCAGGCTCGGCGGCTCGAGGGCCACCGGCCCAGAGCCGTCCAGCACAAAGTGGGCATGGCGGGTGGCGGCGCAGTTGGGGATCATGCCCACGGGAAGCGACGCCGCATGGGTCGGATAGTGGCGGATTTTCACGTCTAACACGGTGGTCAGCCCGCCGAGCCCCTGGGCGCCGATCCCTAAGGCGTTCACCTTCTCGTAGAGCTCCAGCCGCAACTCCTCCACCCGACTCCTCGGCCCCCGGGCCTGGAGCTCGTGGATGTCGATGGGCTCCAGGATCGCCTCCTTGGCCATCACCATCGCCTTTTCCGGCGTGCCGCCGATGCCCAGCCCCAGGATGCCCGGAGGACACCAGCCGGCGCCCATGGTGGGCACGGTCTTCAACACCCAGTCCACGATCGAATCGGAGGGATTCAGCATGGTGAACTTGGCCTTGTTCTCAGACCCCCCGCCCTTCGCCGCTAGAATCACCTCCACCGCGTCACCGGGCACCACCTCCATGTGGATCACCGCAGGGGTGTTGTCCCGGGTGTTTTTCCGCTCTCCCGCCGGGTCCGCCAGGATGGACGCGCGCAGCACGTTATCCGGATGAGTATAGGCCCGGCGCACCCCTTCGTTCACCATGTCAGCCACGCTCAGGGTGGCGTCCCAGCGCACGTTCATGCCGATCTTCAGGAACACCACCGCGATGCCCGTATCCTGGCAGATGGGACGGTGTCCCTCCGCGCACATGCGAGAGTTGACCAGGAGCTGGGCCATGGCGTCCTTGGCTGCGGGGGATTGCTCCCGCTCGTAGGCGTGGGTCAACGCCCTGATATAGTCGGCAGGATGGTAATAGGAGATGTACTGGAACGCATCGGCGATGCTCTGGATAAAGTCTTCCTGCTTGATCACGGCCATGGATCGGTCCTCGGGGAGCGGCCGCGGCCGGCCGCCAAGAAGAAACGAACAAGAATCGAATTGATTATTTTACCCCATCGGTCCAGGCCGCTGCCCGCCGGCAGCGGCCCCAGAGGGGCTCAACGCTTGATAGTTTCCACCACCAGCAGCGCCGTCATGTTGATCAGCCGCCTGACCGTGGCGCTCGGGGTGAGGATGTGCACCGGCATGGCCGCCCCGAGCAGGATGGGCCCCACGGTGACGCCGCCCCCCGCCGCCTGCTTGAGCAGGTTGAAGGAAATGTTGGCCGCTTCCACGTTGGGCATGATGAGGAGATTAGCGGGCCCTTTCAGCTTGGAGTTGGGAAATACCGCCAGGCGAATTTCCTCGGACAAGGCCGCGTCTCCATGCATCTCCCCCTCGCACTCCAGCTCCGGGGCCATGCTCTCCAGCAGCTCCCGAGCGCGGGCCATTTTTGCCGCCGATTCGTCCCGCACGCTCCCGAAACTGGAATGGGACAGGAGCGCCACCTTGGGGATGAAGCCGAAACGGCGCACCTCGTCCGCCGCCATGAGGGTCATCTCGGCGATCTGCTCCGGCGTGGGATCCTTATTGATGTAGGTGTCGCACAGGAACAAGGTGCGTTCCGGCAACATGAGCAGGTTCATAGCAGCAAAAATCTTCGCGCCCGGCCGCAGCCCGATCACGTTCTGCACGTAGTATAGGTGCAACAGATAGTGGGCGAAGGTGCCGCACAGCATGCCGTCCGCGTCGCCTTTGCGCACCATCATGGCGCCGATCAGGGTGCGCCGTCGGCGCATTTCGATCTTGGCATACTCGGGCGATACGCCCTTGCGTTCCATGATCCGGTGGTACTCGGTCCAGTAGTCCCGGTAGCGGGGATCGGAGTCCTGGTTCACCAGTTCGAAGTGCTCCCCGGGCCGGATGCGCAGCCCCAGCCGCCGGATGTTCATCTCGATCACTTCCGGTCGGCCGATCAGAATAGGCCAGGCGAGCCGCTCGTCCACCACCACCTGCACCGCCCGTAGCACCCGCGGATCTTCGCCCTCGGCGTAGACGATGCGCTTGTCCGGCGCCGCCTTGGCCGCGGCGAATATGGGCTTCATCACGAGTCCAGAGTGGTACACATACTGCTGCAGCTCGGCCTTGTAGGCCTCGAAGTCGGCAATCTCTCGAGTCGCCACCCCGCTCTCCATGGCCGCTTTGGCCACCGCGGGGGCAATCTTGAGGATCAGGCGGGGGTCGAACGGCCGGGGGATGATGTAGTCGGGCCCGAAGACCACGTCTTGCTCCCCATAGGCGCTGGCCACCACGTCGGATTGCTCTTGTTCAGCCAGCTCGGCGATGGCCTGGGCAGCGGCCAGCTCCATCTCCCGGGTGATGGCGGTGGCACCCACATCCAGCGCCCCGCGGAAGATGAAGGGAAAGCAAAGCACGTTGTTCACCTGGTTGGGATAATCGGAGCGACCTGTGGCGATGATGCAGTCAGGGCGCACCGCCTTGGCCTCCTCCGGCAGGATCTCGGGCACTGGGTTGGCGAGGGCCAGGATGATCGGCTTATCGGCCATGCGCTTCACCATCTCGGGCTTGAGCACCCCGCCGGCAGACAGCCCGAGAAAGACGTCCGCCCCCTGGATCACCTCCGCCAGAGTGCGAGCCTCGGTCTTCTGGGCGTAGATCGCCTTGTAGGGGTCCATTTCCTCGGTGCGCCCCAGGTACACCACGCCCTTGATGTCGGTCACCCAGATGTTCTCCCGCTTGAGCCCCATCGCCTCCAGCAGCCCCAGGCAAGCGAGGGCCGCCGCTCCCGCGCCCGAAGTGACCAGCTTCACCCGAGAGATATCCTTGCCAACGATCTTGAGCCCGTTCCTCACCGCTGCGGCCACGATGATAGCGGTACCGTGTTGGTCGTCGTGGAACACCGGGATCTTCATCCGCTCCCGCAGCTTGCGCTCGATGTAGAAGCACTCCGGGGCCTTGATGTCCTCCAGGTTGATGCCGCCGAAGGTGGGTTCCAGGGCAGCGATGATGTCCACCAGCCGATCCGGATCGTGCTCGTTCACCTCGATGTCGAACACGTCGATTCCGGCGAATTTCTTGAACAGCACCGCCTTGCCTTCCATGACGGGTTTGGCCGCCAAGGGCCCGATATTGCCGAGCCCGAGCACCGCCGTGCCGTTGGTCACTACCCCCACCAAGTTGCCCCGGGCGGTCAGATTGCGCACCTCGGCGGGGTCCTCCTGGATGGCCTGACAGGCGGCGCTCACTCCGGGAGAATAGGCAAGGCTCAGGTCTCGCTGGTTGATGAGACCCTTGGTCGGCGCAATGGAGATCTTGCCGGGCTTCGGCAGGCGGTGATACTGGAGCGCGCTCTGGCGCAGGTGGTCGTCCATTCCTTCTCCCGGCATGGAGTCGCGAGGGCGAAGATTATATACTGGCTAGCGTTCCGCTTTTGAGGACCGCTGGCGGCGCCGTGGTAGACTTCGCCTGCCATTTCCTTCCACCTTACCACGAAGCTTAGACTTGAAACTCGTCACCTTCACCCGTCCCGAAGACGCCGAACCCCGCATCGGTGTGCTCCTCGACCAGGCTACCGTGCTCGACGTGCTCGAGGCCGCCCAGGCTCAGGGCGTGCCTTTGCCTTTCAGCTCTCGAGACATGGTGTCGCTGATCGCAGCGGGGGACAGGGCTCTAGTGGCCCTTCGCCGACTTGCTGGCACCGGAGAGGGGCGGCTTCCTCTCGCGCGGGTCAAGCTTCTCGCTCCCATTCCGCGACCGCGCAAGAACGTCTTCTGCGTGGGCTGGAATTACCTGGAGCACTTCGAGGAAGGGGAACGCATCCGCCAGAGCGGGCAGCAGCTTCCGGAGCATCCCGTCTTCTTCAGCAAGGCAGTGACCGCCGTGATCGGCCCCTATGACCCGATTCCGTACGATCCTAAGGTCACCACCCAGCTCGACTGGGAGGTGGAACTTGGCGTCGTGATCGGCCGGAGCGGCAAGAACATCCCCGAGGCGCGGGCCATGGAGCATGTGTTTGGCTATACGGTCCTGAACGACGTGTCGGCCCGGGACCTGCAGCGGGCCCACGGCGGTCAGTGGCACAAGGGCAAGAGCCTAGACGGCACCTGTCCCATGGGTCCGGCCATCGTCACCGCCGACGCCGTGGACCCCAATGGTCTGCGGGTCATGACCCGGGTAAACGGTGTGGTCAAGCAAGATTCCAACACCCGCCACCTTTACTTCAAGATCCCGCGCCTCATCGCCGAGCTGTCCTTGGGCATGACCCTGGAGCCTGGGGACGTGATCTCCACCGGCACCCCCCAGGGCGTGGGCTTCGCCCGCACCCCGCCCGAGTTCCTCCGGCCCGGCGACTTGCTGGAGACGGAAATCGAAGGAATCGGGGTTCTGCGCAACCCCTTAGGGACCTGAACCGCCTCCGGGCCCCTCACCCCGCCGGGGTCATTTCACGCCCAGGAGTTTGGAAGCCTTGGCCACGTCCTTGGGCTTGACCCAGAACATGGCCCCATAGCGCCCCTCGCCGGCGGAGACCGCGTCCAGGGCGGTGATATTGATCCCGGCCTCGGCAAGTTTACCGATCACGTCATAGATGGCGCCCACCCGGTCCTCTCCCTGGACCAGGAACACGGTCTTTTTGTCTCCCAGCTTCCACTTGAGCTTGCGGGCCGCCGCCTTGAGCTTGGCCGTGTCCTCCGGGATGAAGTCGATCTGGGCACGCCGGCCGCTGGGGAAACCGGTGAAGCCGAGCAGGTTGACCCCCGCCTCCTTGAGGGCTTTCAGGTGATTGGCCGCCTCTCCGGGCTTGTCGGCCACCTGCATGGAGAAGTAATCCGCCTTGCGCACCACGTCAGCCATGGCCTCCTCCTCGAGGAAATCGACCCCTATGCTCTACGTATAGCAGACCCACGCCCAAGCGCCAGAGGACACGGCGCGAGAGGGGCATTTGGCGGGCATGATGGAGCAGGCTTCGGTCAGGGGAGTCCGCGGCGGAGAGCCACTCGATCTCCCTCGCTAGGCGGCGCGAGCCCGCCGCTTCTGCCGGGCCGGCTGCTTACGCCGGGCCTCCAGCTCGTCAAATAGAGCCACGAATTCCCGGGTAAGCTTGTGCCGGGGGGCAAGCTCGATCAAAGGCCGCGCCGCCTGGTGGGACTCCCGCACCTTGACCGAGGCCGACAAGCGGGACTCCAGCACCGGAAGCCCCTCCCGCCGGAGTTCCTCCACCAGCCGCTGGGGCAGCGTGGCCCGGGGCTGGAACTGGTTGACGACGATACCCTCCACCGTGAGGCCCGGATGGTGGTCGTCCCGAATCTCCTGCACCGCCTCGAGAAGGGCATACAGGGCCCGGCGGGAGAAATCGTCGCAGTCGAAGGGAATGAGGCAGGCATCGGCGGCGATCAGGGCCGATCGGGTATAGAAATTGAGGGCCGGCGGGGTATCGATGAAAATCGCCTCATACTCCAGGGTGCTCAGGGCCTCCCGTAGCTTGTAGATTTTGTAGCGGGACTCCAGCTTCCCCTGGAGATGCTCCAGCTCCGGGTGCGAGGACATCAGGTCCAGACCGGGGAAAGGCGTGGGATGGGTGAATTCGGCCGGCGCTTTGCCGTAGAGGCTGAAGGAGAGCACCTGCTCGAAGAAGCGCGCGAGGTTGAGTTCCACGGCGCCAGCTTCCTGGCCGAGGAGGTACTGGGTAGAGTTGCCTTGGGGGTCCAGATCCACCACCAGGGTCCTGTAGCCGCGGCGTGCGCAAATGGCCGCCAGGTTACAGGTGATGGTGGACTTTCCCACACCGCCTTTCTGGTTGAAAATGACGCGCTTCATCGCTGCCCCTTCCCCGATTCCGGTATTCGGTCGCTATTAGACCATAGTTGATGCGGCGCACAAAGGCGCCCAAAAATCCTTATTGCTCTCGAAAGCTCGCCCGATGAACTGTCGCAAAGCGATGGGACTCAACGTTCGCGGCCAGGTGATTCTCCTCCCCAAGGCGACCGCTGAAGAATGGGGGTGGTTCGCTTCGGGGGGTCTCGCGGTGCACGAGCCGGGCGCCCGTGCCCGCCGGCCTTTCCATGACTGCCTTCGCCCGGGCCCCCTTGTCGCGGTCGCAAGCCTCAAGCGTTGCATCCTCGCCGAGGTGGCGCAAATCGTGGCCCACAGACTGGAATGACGCTGGGCCCACCCCGGGACGGCGTGGCTGAGCCTATCTTGCACCGGCATTCCCGCTTGCCTGCCCTGCGGCTCGACGCTACGGGCCGCCACCAGGTGGACCTGCGGGCAGTGGGGCGGCTCGCCATTCCCCTGGCCGCCAACAGCGCCCTGCAGGCGGTGCTCAATCTGACGGACACCTGGTTCGTCGGCCGTCTGTCCACCGACGCTACCACTGCCCTGGGGGCCGTGCATTTCCTCGTGATCGTGTGCTTCCTGGTGGTGGGGGGCACGGGCCTTGCCGTGCAACCTCTGGTCGCCCAGGCCTACGGTGCGCGCCGGGAGCGGCGCGCTTCCCAGGCGGCTTGGTTGGGCATATGGGGGACCTTCTGCGCGACGCCCGTCTTTATCGGCCTCGCCTTCGCCGGCGCGGCCATCTTGGAGCCCTTCGCGCTCCCGCCAGCGATCCATGCCCTGGCCCTGGACTACTGGTTCCCCCGATTGCTGGGCGCCCCCGTCGGCGTGCTGTTGTGGACGCTTTGCGCCTTTTTCAACGGCATCGGCCGCACCGGGGTCACCCTGACCCTGATGGCCGTGGTGGCCGTGCTGAACGTGCCCCTCAACGAGCTTCTGATCTTTCGCCTCGAGCTCGGCATGGCCGGCGCCGCCTGGGCCACGACCCTGGCCATGGCGGCGGGGGCAGTTCTGGCCCTGGCGGCGTTTCTCTCCCGCCCGGTGCGGGACGAGTACGCGAGCCACCTCACCTGGCGGCCCTACTGGCGCGGCATCGGGCGGCTCCTCGCCCTGGGGCTTCCCACCGGCCTTCTGCCGGCCGTGGAGATCGCCGCTTTCTGGTTGTTCCAGGTGATGATGGCGCGCCTCGGCCCGGTGGACGGCGCTGCCAGCCAGATCGTGATGGCCCTCACGTCGCTAGCCTATATGCCGGTGGTGGGCTTGGCGCTGGCGGGCACCACCCTGGTGGGCCAGTCCATCGGCGCTGGCGACAAGGCATGGGCCGCCCGCGTGGGCGACACCACCATCGCCCTCGCCGTGGGTTACATGGCGGCGGTGGGCCTCGCCCTAGCGCTCTCCGGCCCCTGGCTGATCCCCCTGTTCGTGAACGCCGCCGATTCGAACGCGCCAGAGGTGGTGCGGCTGGGCGTGGTGCTGATGTGGATCGCCGCTGGCTACCAAATCTTCGACGGGATCAACATCGGCGCGAGCTTCTGCCTGCGGGGGACAGGCGACGTGCGCGTGCCCACGGCCCTCATCACCGTGCTGGCCTGGGCGGGCTTCATCCCCGCCGTGCACGTCGTCGCCTTCGCCCCCGGACAGGGCTGGATCGACGCTCTGCCGGCCTGGGGATGGGGCGCCGTGGGGGGCTGGCTCGCCGCCCTGCTCTACATCGTCGCCGCCGGCCTCACCCTGTTCGCCCGCTGGCGCTCCGGCGCGTGGCGGAAGATCAGGCTCGGCTAGCGGTCAATCCACGCGAACGACGGTGATCTCGTCCCCGTCGCTCACGCCCGCGAGCAGCCTGGGGTCGTCGTCGAGTTTGCCAAGGATGTTGACCTTGGTGACCAACCGGCATTCGCTGCCCCGGGACACGGGAGTCGGCCCAAAGGGAAGGGCGAGGGAGCTCCCCTCCACCCAGAAGCACACGGTGCCGGGGTCCACGACTTGCCGCGCATTGGCCTCAAGGGTGGTGCGCACCGGCAGGCTGAAATACACCTCATCGCCCCAAGTGTTGGCCGAGGAGCGCGCCGGCAAGGCGGCAAGGACCTTCTCGGCCGTGGGCGTGGCGTCCAGGGTGGCGGTCACAGCCCCGCCGGGCCAGGAAATGCGGATACGCGCCATGGCGCGATTCTAACTGCAAGACGCACGACAAGGAAACGGTGCTCGCACCATTTACGCTTTGATCTGGGCAACAATCCGCTGCAGGCGTTGTTTCTCCGACAGCACCCTCGCCGGGTAGCGATTCATCTCGTCCCCAGTAGAGCCGTTGTAGAGCTTGAGCGCCTCCGTGAGGTCTCCGGTACGCTCGAAGTACTCTCGCAAGATCTCCGCTCCCACGCGAATGTTGATCTCCGGCTGCAGCACTGCCTGTTCGCCACCGCGGGGCTCCAACTTGTCCAGATGATAGCGCGGGATGATTTGCATGAGCCCCTTGGCACCAGCCACGCTCTCAGCGATGGGGTTGAAGCGGGACTCGACGGCCATCACCGCCAGGATGAGCAGGGGATCCAGTTGCAGCTCCCGCCCCGCGCGGAAAGCGGCGGATACCAGTCGCCGCGTCGCCTCCTCCGCCACTTGATAGCGGCGGGAGAGAAAGCCGGTCAGGGCATCGATCTTAGCCCCGTCGGCAGCGGGGCCTTTCCCCCGCAGGGAAGTCCTTAGCGTCGGGTCTTCAGCCATATCCCCAGAGTCGTCCAAGACCACGGTGCTCGCGAAGTCGGGCCGCAGATCGGCCAGGGCCCAGACGGAAAGGGGGTAGGCGGGATGGGAAAAGAGCGCCGCGATAAACAGCAGCGCAAACCAATTGGCATGGAGACGCTCCCGATCGGCCCACGGGCCGCTCCGGAGCGGGGAGTGCGGGTTTGCCATAACAGCAATCCTCCTTCAGGTCACGGCACCGGCGGCTGATCGCCCCACCGGGTCTCAGTCCCGGCCGGCGCACGGGTCGTTACCTTGCTCGGGTAACCGGTTCGCTCCTTCGTGTTTTTCTCGACGCCGTGGCGCGGCGCCCTGTTCTCCTTACCCTGAACAACGATCTTAGGGGAATAGCCGCCTCAGGGACCCCCCAGTTTGCTGCGTTGCAGCAGCGGCATTGTACTGGTTAGCCCCCTCCCGGTCAAATGTAAAATTGCTTCGCTTTTTCACAGGGATGCCCTTTTACTCGAGATCTCCACGAGCTCTTGCCTCAGAGTGCGGAGACGTTGCGAGCCCCGGAAACCCTCCCCTATACTCGGACGAAACATCGCCCCTGCGGATACGACACTTACCTTTTAGATGGAGGAGGCCCATGGCTTTGATCACGACCGAAGCGATCCGTGCCGTGGCCCTGGTGGGACACGCCGGCGCCGGGAAAACCACCCTGGCGGAAGCCCTGCTGTACCGGGCCGGCGCGATTCCGGCCATGGGTTCCATCGAGCGCGGGACCACGGTGTGCGATTTTGATCCCCTGGAAAAGCAGCACCAGCACTCCCTCTATTCGGCCGTTGCCCACTTCGAGCACCAGGGCGCCCGCATTCACCTCATCGACACCCCCGGCTACCCCGATTTCCTCGGCCAGGCCATCAGTTGCCTGCCTGCAGCGGAAACGGTGATTGTGGTGGTCAATGCCCAGACGGGCATTGAGCTAACCACTACCCGGATGATGAACTGGGCTTCCCGGCGCAAGCTGTGCCGCATGATCGTGGTCAACAAGATCGACGCCGAGAATACCGACCTGCCAGCGCTGCTGACCACCCTGCAGGAGGCTTTCGGCAAGGAGTGCTTGCCCATCAACCTCCCCGCCGCGGGAGGCACGAAAGTGGTGGATTGCTTCTTCAACCCGGCAGGCGAATCGGATTTTTCCTCTGTCGAGCAGGCACACCGGGCCCTCATCGACCAGGTGGTGGAGGTGGACGAAGAACTCATGGCGCTGTATCTGGAGCAGGGAGACATCGATCCCGAACAGCTCCATGCACCCTTCGAAAAGGCCCTGCGGGAAGGGCATCTAGTCCCCATCTGCTTCGCTTCCGCCCGCACCGGTGCGGGCGTGCAAGAGCTGCTGGACGTCTTCGTTAAGCTGCTGCCCAATCCCGCGGAAGGCAACCCCCGGCCCTTTATCAAGGGCGAGGGGCCCGAGGCAGAAGAGTTCCGCGCTGTGCCGGATCCGGACAAACACGTGGTGGCCCACGTGTTCAAGGTGAGCGTGGACCCCTTCGTGGGCAAGCTGGGGGTGTTCAAGGTGCACCAAGGCACGATCACCAAGGACTCGCAGCTCTTCGTCGGTGACGCGAGGAAGCCCTTCAAGGTGGGTCACCTGTTCATGCTGCGGGGCAAGGAACATATCGAGGTAGAACGCTGCATCCCCGGGGACATTGGCGCGGTAGCCAAAGTGGAGGAGATCACCTTCGACGCTGTTTTGCACGACCATCACGATGAGGACCGGATCCATTTAGAGCCTCTGGAGTTTCCCAACCCGATTTATGGGCTGGCCATCGAACCGATTAAGCGAGGGGACGAACAACGGCTATGGGACGTGCTTGCTAAGCTCGCCTCCGAAGATCCATGCCTCAAAGTGGAACGGCTGATGAGCACCAACGAGACGGTGGTATGGGGCCTGGGCGAGCTGCACCTGCGCACCCTGCTCGAGCGCATGACCACCCAGTACAAGCTGGAGGTGAAGACCCACCCGCCGCGCATCGAGTACCGGGAGACCATCACTGCGCCAGCGGAGGGCCACCATCGGCACAAGAAGCAGACCGGCGGCGCGGGCCAGTTCGGCGAAGTGTTTCTGCGCATCGAGCCCCTGCCCCGGGGCGCGGGCTTCCAGTTCGTGGACGAGGTGAAAGGCGGCGCGATCCCGTCCCAGTTCATCCCAGCGGTAGAAAAAGGCGTGCAACAAGTCATGGAGTCCGGCGCCATCGCCGGCTACCCGATGCAGGACGTGCGGGTCGTGGTCTACGACGGCAAGACCCACCCGGTAGACGGGAAAGAGGTGGCCTTCATCACCGCCGGCAAGAAGGCGTTTCTAGACGCGGTTATGAAGGCGCGTCCCATCGTGCTGGAGCCCATCGTGCGCATCGAGGTCACGGTCCCGGAGGCCAACCTGGGGGATGTGACCGGTGACATCTCCTCCAAGCGCGGCCAGGTCACCGGCACCCAATCCGGGCGCGGCGGCATGGTCACGGTCTCCGGGCTTGTGCCCCTATCCGAGCTCAACAACTACCAATCCCGGCTCAAGTCCTTGACCGGGGGCGCCGGCTCCTACAGCGTGGAATTCAGCCATTACGAGCCGGTGCCCCCCCACGTGCAACAGCAGCTCGTCGCCCAGCACAAGGCGCCGGCGGCGGAAGATTGAAGCCGCCCCCGCCTCAGCGGGCGGAGGGCGCCGCGTCCTCGAGACGGGTGAGCAGGGGCAGCTCGCCGCGCTTGGCACAGGTGGCGATGAAGTCTGCTCGCCCCATGGCCCGGTGGGTATCCCCCTCCAGCACCCGGGCGTTGAGGGCTTCGTAGTGTTCAGCCCGCTCGCCCAAAAGGGTAGCAAACAGCACTTCCAGCTCCCACGGGTCCACTTTGAGGCGGCCGAAGGGATTGCCGTCCTCCGCCGGCGTCCAGAAGAGGCGCGGCTCCCAGTTGCGAGCCCGGATCTCGGGCCGCTGGTACCACTGCTTGAGCTTTTCTTCCAGAGACATACCCGTCCTCCTTGGTCAGTGGTCACTATCCCGTAACTTGTACATCAAAAAAGGAAAACCCGTTCTCCACAGATTCTGTGGATAACATTGTGGAAGAAGCGTTTTTTATGGCGCGGATGCCCTTGGGCCGGCTTGATTTTTGTCCCCTTGAACACGAATTAAACACCCATTATCAATCAGAAAAATCAAATAATTAGATTTTTCCGGGCGCGTTGCAGAACGACCCCACGGCAGCAGTTTCTGCCGGCCATGCGACGGTGGACAGTTTTCGTGCGGGGGCTTGACAGGGAAGGCTGGGTATGAGCCGAAAAGCGCCTCTGGCGTGTCCTGGGTGCTGTACCCAACGATATCGAGCCCCATAAAGAAGAGCGCCCAAGAAACGCCTTCCCAAATAGGCTTTCACCCTTGCGGGTTTTCCGGTTTCATTTATGATGTTACCTGGATATTTGTCCACATCCCGAGGGCATGGACGAACTCACCCCGCGGCAGGCCGAGATTCTGGAATGGATCCGGGAATTCATGGAATCCACAGGCCTTCCCCCCACCCGGGCCGAGATGGCTGTAGGTCTCGGCTTCCAGTCCCCCAACGCAGCCGAAGAGCACCTGCGTGCGTTGGCACGAAAAGGGGCCATCGAGCTGCTGCCGGGCGCCTCCCGCGGTATCCGACTCAAAGTGCCCGTCGGCCTGCCGGTGGTGGGGCGCGTGGCCGCCGGCTCGCCGATCCTCGCCGAGCAGAACATTGAAACCCGCTACCGCATCGATGGCCAGCTCTTCAAGCCTCGCGCCCACTACCTGCTTCGAGTGAGCGGTATGAGCATGCGGGACGCTGGCATCCTGGACGGGGATCTCCTGGCGGTGCACCGCACCCGCGAGGTCCGCTCCGGTCAGATTGTCGTGGCCCGCCTCCACGATGAGGTGACGGTAAAACGCTTCAAGCGCCGGGGCCGGGAGGTGATCCTCATGCCTGAGAATCCCGACTTCACGCCCCTCCTGATCGATCCCCGGTCCCATTTTTTCGCGATTGAGGGAATCGGCGTAGGGATCATCCGTAACGGAAAGCCGTTCTAAACCGGGTCTATCCCGGAAAGGCATCGGGCCGTCCGATCCTCTTTGCAACCTCGGCACAGCTCGCCGTGCCACCGAAGGAATAGCCTGGAGAGCCCGCCGCACCCGCCGTGGTAAGGCGCCTCCCTGGACGTCGACGAAGACCCATGGGGGCAACCTGGCAGTCGCGAGGGACAGCCGGGGCGGCAAAGCACGCCGGTGGTAGTCACCCCATCGACGAAGGCGCTCATCGCCAGGCGATATCGCCCCTGCCATCGGGACTCCACCGTTGAAGAACCCGGCACACGCTTAAGGTCGCTGGGAGGCTGCTCTCGTCCGCGCCTTGCGGGGTAATCGCTCAGAGACCAAACAAAACGCCCGCCTTCCGGCGGGCGTCGAGAGGCGCGAAGCCGCTTCGCCTTCAGGCGAGCATATCGGTCCAGATGTTCTGGCCCCAGGCCCAGGCGTACTGGGCTTCCAGCTCGTTGCGGGCGCTGGACAAGCCCCCCGCGCCCGGCACCGTCACCATGGTCTTCTGCTGGGGATCGTACTTGTGCACCGAGGCCACGTGCATCGCCTCCCGGTCGGACACAAAGCTGTAGCAGGTGTTGGCGATCAGGGGCTCGCGGTTCACTTCCTGGCCGTTCATGAGGGCCGCCACCGCCGCGGCGCAGATCTTGCCGTGCTGGTTGGCCATGTGGCCGGACTTGGGCATGGCCGGGGCCGATTGGGTCGCATCCCCCAGCACGTGCACCCCCTTGGCCACCTTGGACTCGTAGGTCAGGAAGTCCACTTCGCACCAGCGGGCATTCGCCGTCGCCAAGCCCGCCTGCTTGGCGATCGCCCCGGCCCGCTGGGGCGGGATGACGTTCAAGACGTCGGCTTTCACATTTTCGAACTGGAGCTTCGCGGTCAGGCTGGCCGCGTCCACGTCCACGAGCTCGCTGTTCGCCCGGTATTCGATCATGCCCGGGTAGAGTTCTTCCCAGGCCTTGGTGAAGAGCCCTTTCTTGGAGGTGATGTCAGGGTTGGCATCCAGGATCAGGATCTTGGAGCGGGGCTTGGCCTGCTTGAAGTAGAAGGCCACGAGGCTCACCCGCTCGTAAGGCCCCGGCGGGCAGCGGTAGGGCATCTTGGGAATGGCAATCGCGTACACGCCTCCGTCCCGCATGGCTTCCAGCTGACGGCGCAGGGCCAGGGTCTGGGGGCCCGCCTTCCAGCCATGGGGCACCCGCTCTTGAGCCGCGGGACTGCTCAGGCCGGGTATCGTCTCCCACATAAAGTCGATGCCCGGGGCGAGGATCAGCCGATCGTATGGAAGGGGACTTCCCCGGGCAAGGCGCACTTGCCGCTTGTCCAGGTCGAGGGCAGTGGCCTCATCGCGCACTCGCCGCACGCCCCAGCGGCGCTCGAGCGCCTCGTAGGAGCGGCTGATCTCGGGCAGCTGCCGCACCCCGGCCAGCACTAGATTGCTCATGGGGCAGGAGATGAACTCGGACTGGCGCTCGACCAAAGTGACCTCGATCCCCGGGTCCCACATCCGGATGTATTTGGCGGCCGTCGCTCCGGCAAAGCCGCCGCCCACCACCACCACACGCCCTTTGGGTGCCGCCCCAGGCCCCATCCCCGGCGCAGCACAGCCCTTCAGACCCGGCAGCGCCGCGACCGCCGAGGCACCACCCAGCCATTTCAGAAACGCCCGCCGATCGATCTTTTTCATGCTCGCCTCCTCCCACCGTCTCAAGGTTTTTGCTTCGCAAAGTACGCGGCGATGCGCTCTAGCTGCTCGTCGGTATAACCCTTGGCATGCTGGTGCATGACGGTGGCGGGCTTTTCCCCGTCCTTGAAGGCCTTGAGCGCTGCGTAGAGCTCCTGCTTGGGCTTGCCCGCCAAGGCCGGCATGCCCCTTACGGCATGACCATTAGTACCGTGACAGGCCGCACAGCTCGCCGCCCAACTGCGGGCCTGGAGGTCCTCAGCAGCCTGGCCGGTACCCTGCCAGAACAACAATAAACATGCCGTCGAGACGGCGCCCTTCACGAATCTCATGATGCGCTCCTCCTTTGGTGCTCACGCGAGATTATAGATGGGGAAGTTATAGGGGTTTAGAGGTTACTAGACTAGGAACCCCCCTGTACTACTTTATCAAATATTAGTTTTTCACGAAACCCTGTCAATACGATTTTTGCATAAGCTGATAAGGGTCAGTTATCCACAACCGGGTGCATCAGACGCTCTCACCTGCACTCGGCCTACGAGCGCCCAAGCAAGTTGATCGGGCAATCGGTTCAGAGCAACGTCTGAACCGTGAAGACATAACTCGATCATCCCTGTGCCGTGCGTCGAACAGCCCATCAAGACGAGACCTGCACCGAGCAATGGGAAGCGCGTCTGGCGCGATCATGGGTGAACGCATAAAACACCACAGGTGCCCGGCCGAAACAGGCTTCTCGCTAGAAACTGCCTTGGATAAGACGAGGAGCCACCATCAGCCTCGTGCCTCAAGGTGGCTAATGAAATTTGCTTTTTTACGCTCGGGCCGGATGCAAAGCCATGGTACGGACACTCGCTTATCAGCTCAAACCCAGCCGTCGCATGCGCCGCCACAGGGTCGTGCGGTCGATGCCCAGCATCTTCGCCGCAGCCGCCTTGTTGCCATGGCAGCGTTTGAGGGCGAACAGAATCTGGCCTCGCAGCTGACTCTCACCTCTGTCGGCCGCCGCTGGTAAAGCGGGATGCACTCCCCCAACGCCTTCGTGGTAGTCGCGTATATCTTGGGGCAGACTCTCCGATCGGATCACGCCGTCCACGGCGCAGATCAGAGCGTGCTCCAAGGCGTTTTCCAATTCTCGCACGTTGCCCGGCCAGGGGTAATCCAAAAGCGCCCTGAGAGCCTCCGGTGCGAGAGCCGCGCGGGCATAGCCGCGGACGTAGAGGCGGTTGAGAAAGTGATCGATGAGGAGCGGAATATCGGCCTTGCGCGCCCTAAGCGGCGGCACGTGCAAGGCGATCACCGATAGCCGGTAATAGAGATCGGCCCGAAACTGCCGTGTCTCCACCGCATCTTTGAGGTTACGGTTGGAGGCGGAAACGATACGAACGTCCACGGATTGGCTGCGACTCGAGCCCACCGGCTCGAAACTGCGCTCTTGGACCGCCTTTAGGAATTTTGCCTGCAAGTGCAGAGGTACCTCGCCCACCTCGTCGAGAAACAAGGTTCCACGGTCGGCGGCGGCAAAGCGCCCGATGCGGTCTGCGGAGGCGCCGGTGAATGCGCCTTTAACGTGGCCGAAAAATTCGGACTCAAGAAGCTCAGAGGGAATGGCCGCGCAGTTCACCTCCACCAGCGGGTGACTCCTGCGAGGACTGAGCCGGTGCAGCTGCCTGGCAAGTACGTTCTTGCCAGTGCCCGACTCCCCCTGGATCAGCACACAGGCTTCAGTCGGTGCGGCCTGGCGCAGCTGGCGCAGCACCTCAAGCATGCGGGGGTCTCGGGTGATGAAATCCTGGCCAGCCCCAGCCTCGGCCACATCCCGCAGGCGTGCTATGTCCGTCACGTCGCGGAGCAGAATCAGCCGCAACGCACTGCCACGCTCCCGCTCGATGATGCCGGTGCGCAGGCGAAAGCAGCGGCGCCCTGAGGGCAGATCCAGCCAGCGCTCGAATTCCACCACACTTTTCTGACGCCGGCTAACCGCGTCGTCGAAACCTCGTTCGATCAGACCGCGGGTGATGGCCAGCTTGAGGTTCACACCGCCCACATCGCTGATGGAACGGGGAAGGCGCTCGGGCGGAATCTCTAAAAGCTGCACGAACGCCTCGTTGACGAACAGGATCTGCCCCTCAACCGTGGCCAGCACCACCCCTTGGTCGATGCCGGCGAGCAGGCCTTCTAGGATCGTCTCATTCTGCAGCAGTTCTCGCATGATGCATTGTTGCGCAACGGCAACATTTTTCCTAAGCCTTTTGTTTTACTTGCTGTGTACTCTATACCCAAGCTATACGCAACAGTTTTCTGCAACGTCGCGTCTGCGCCCGCTCTCAACCAATTGAACAACCGTCAGTTTTCTTACTGGCATGAGCGTTGCTCCGGCCCGGCCTGCAGGGCGCTCCCCTGTTCGAACACCAACCCAAGGAGAATCCAGAATGGCAGATCTCAGCAAGGCAATGAGCATCCCCGGGGCCTTTGCCGCCGGGGAATTCTCCCCCACTGGGGAACTCATCAACTACGTGGGAAACATCCCGCTCCAAGCAGCCAAGATAGCGGCCCAGATGTGCGCGGCCAACATGCTCATGGCCAAGATGGAGGCTTCTGGCTGGACCGCGTACACCGGTAAAGACGGCTTCGAACCCGCCCGCGGTTTCGCCGTGTCCGGACCGGAGAACTCGGCCCTCATCGTGGGCAACGTGGGAGTGTTCGTACGCAACAAGGACACGGATTTCGACAAAGCCTTCGCCACTCTAGCGTCACTTTGAGGAGAAAAATCATGGCCGATCTCAACCAGCTATTGAAAATCAAAGGCGTGTTCGCCGCCGGCACCTTTTCCGACGACGGCAGGCTGACCGGCTACGCTGGGGACATTACCGAGGACGAGGCCGCCATGGCCGCCGCCATGTGTGCCGCCAACATGCACATGGCCCGTATGCAGGCCGACGGTTACACCGCCTTGAGCGGCGAATCGGGGTGGACCCCCGCCATGGGCTTTGCCGTCGCCGGCCCCAAATACGCAGTGTGTGTAATGGGCAACACCGGTGTATTCGCCCGTGTTGGCGAGGCGTCTTTCAACGAAATCTACAAAGCCCTCTCGGCAGCTTGAAAAGCCGTTACCGGCCGGGCGACCCGGCCGGTTTTCTGTCAACGGAGCAGAGGATATGGATGATTTCCTGACCCCTTCGTGGATCGAGCGTTACAAGATCCTATGGAATCAGAATTCCAGCCTCACCACGGGCTTGCGCGGGTTTACGGCCCTTATCGAATACGGCTGGGAGGACGGCACTCGACCCAGCGCCTTCCTGCACGTGAAAGATGGTGTGGCGGTGAGCACCGCATTCGGTAAGGCTCCGGCCAAACCGGATTTCGTACTGAAGGCCACCCCAGAGATCTGGCAGCGGCTACGAGAGGGGAGCCTCTCCGGGCGTGCCGCCCTAGTCACTAAGAAGCTTAAGTTTAAAGGTTCCATGATCACCGCCATGAAATACATGGGGCTCCTCGAGATATCCATCGCCCTGATCGGCAAGGTATAACCCCTCCCCGAAAAGCGGCACACCGTCACCGAAAACGCACTTCGGCTGCGAGAGGCTCTTCCGCGGCGGGCTGGGAGAACTTTGAAATGGCTTTCGCCGAAAGCGGTCAGGGAGGGGGATGTCCCGCTCGCTCTTGAACGCTGAGCAAGATGCGGGACTATGGGATCGAGAAGAAGCCGCACGGCGAGCCTTTAAACAGCTCCCGTGGCTGAATCACAAGATGATGTGCGTCGGACGAAAAGAGGGTTCGCGAACCGCCTTTCCCCCCTCCAGGGGCTTTGCCCTCAAGCTACCTGGGCGGTCTGTAAGTCGAACTCCAGGCGGATTTTCTCGTTCTCGTCGATATCCACCGTCACCTTGCCGCCATTAGCGAGTCGCCCGAAAAGCAGCTCGTCCGCCAGCGCCCGGCGGATTGTGTCCTGGATCAGGCGGGCCATGGGACGCGCGCCCATGAGGGGATCGAATCCGCGCTTGGCAAGGTAGTCCCTCAAAGCTTCGGTGAAGGTGGCCTCCACCTTCTTTTCGTGGAGCTGCTCCTCGAGCTGCATGAGGAACTTGTCCACTACCCGCAGGATGACTTCGTAGGACAAGGGCGAGAAGGAGATGATGGCGTCCAGCCGGTTTCTGAACTCCGGCGTGAACAGGCGCTTGATTTCCGCCATCTCGTCCCCCTGGGTAGTGGACGGCGTGAAACCAATGGAGACCTTGGTCAACGACTCGGCCCCGGCGTTGGTGGTCATGATGAGCACCACGTTGCGGAAATCCGCCTTGCGGCCGTTATTGTCCGTGAGCGTCCCGTGATCCATCACCTGGAGCAGGATATTGAAGATGTCCGGGTGGGCCTTTTCGATCTCGTCCAGGAGGAGCACAGCGTAGGGGTGCTTGATGATGGCCTCGGTAAGCAGGCCTCCCTGGTCGAAGCCCACGTAGCCCGGCGGCGCGCCGATCAGGCGCGACACCGCGTGCCGCTCCATGTATTCGGACATATCGAAGCGGATGAGCTCAATGCCCATGGCGTAGGCAAGCTGGCGCGCGACCTCGGTCTTCCCCACCCCGGTGGGACCAGAGAACAGGAAGCAGCCAATCGGCTTTTGCGGATTGCCGAGACCGCTACGGGCCATCTTGATGGCGGCCGCTAGGGCGTCGATCGCCTGGTCCTGGCCGAAGACCACCGCTTTCAGGTCCCGATCCAAGGTCTTCAGGGCCTGGCGGTCGTCGCTGGAGACATGCCTAGAGGGAATGCGGGCAATGCGGGCGATGATCTCCTCGATCTCGTGGCGCGTGATCACCTTCTTTTGCTTCGACTTGGGCAAGATGCGCTGGGCCGCACCGGCCTCGTCGATCACGTCGATCGCCTTATCGGGCAGATGACGGTCGTTGATGTAGCGGGCGGAAAGTTCCGCCGCAGTTTGCAGCGCCGTGGCCGTGTACTTCACGCCGTGGTGTGCCTCGAAGCGGGACTTCAGTCCCCGCAGGATCGCTACCGTCTCTTCCACCGTAGGCTCGCTCACGTCGATCTTCTGGAAGCGGCGCGACAGGGCCCGGTCCTTCTCGAAAATGCCGCGATACTCGTTATAGGTGGTGGCGCCGATGCACTTGAGCTGACCCGAGTTGAGCACGGGCTTCAGCAGGTTGGAAGCATCCAGCGTTCCGCCCGAGGCGGCCCCGGCCCCGATCAGGGTATGGATCTCGTCGATGAACAGGATCGCGTTGGGGTTGTCCACCAGTTGCTTGAGCACCGCCTTCAGGCGCTGCTCGAAGTCGCCCCGGTACTTGGTGCCGGCGAGCAGCGCCCCCATGTCCAGGGCGTAGACCCGGGCGTTCGCCAGGATGTCGGGCACCTCCCCTTCCACGATGCGCCGGGCGAGTCCTTCCGCGATGGCGGTCTTCCCAACCCCCGCCTCGCCCACCAGCAGGGGATTGTTCTTGCGCCGCCGGCACAGGGTCTGCACCACCCGCTCCAGCTCCCGCTCGCGCCCGATCAGGGGATCGATCTTGCCGGCGAGGGCCTGGGCGTTCAGGTCCGTGGTGTAGGACTCCAGGGCCCCGCCCGGGGAGCTGTCCGCCTCGTTCTCGCTGTCGGTCTCGGCCTTGCCGGCGTTCGCCTGGGGCACCTTGGTGATGCCGTGGGAGATGTAGTTGACCACGTCCAGCCGGGTCACTCCCTTCTGGTGCAGGAAGTAGACCGCGTGGGAATCCTTTTCCCCGAAGATGGCCACCAGCACGTTGGCCCCGGTCACCTCTTTCTTGCCCGAGGACTGGACGTGGAGGATGGCGCGCTGGATCACCCGCTGGAAGCCCAGGGTGGGCTGGGTGTCCACCTCGCCGCTGCCCGGCACCCTGGGCGTATGCTGGTTGATGAAATCGGTCAGCAGCCGGCGCAGGTCCTCGATATCGCAAGCGCAGGCACGCAAGACCTCGGCCGCCGTCGGGTTGTCCAGCAGCGCGAGCAGCAGATGCTCCACGGTGATGAACTCATGGCGCTTCTGCCGGGCCTCGACGAAGGCCATGTGCAGACTGACTTCAAGTTCCTGCGCGATCATTCCTAGGTTTCCTCCATGACACACCGGAGCGGGTGCTGATGCTGCCTCGCGAAAGCCATCACTTGCTCCACCTTCGTCGCAGCGACGTCGCGCGGGTACACGCCGCACACCCCACTGCCTTCCCTATGGACTTTGAGCATGATCTGCGTCGCCCGTTCGCGGGTCATGAAAAAGATGGTCTGAAGCACCGTGACCACAAAGTCCATCGGCGTATAGTCGTCGTTGAGCAACACCACCTTGAACAAAGGCGGCGGTTTGACCCGACTTTTTTGCGGCTCGAGTACGACACCTTCCCGATTTCCGGCAGCCATGGCTAATGGCATCGAGTACGGCAAAAAAACACAGCACTACTCGCCTGTTAATACTTGTCGATTGCGAAAGATTTTGCAAGTCCCCGGCGGACGCTTGGGACCCCTTAGCCGACGGTCGGCCCGGGACCCGAACCGTAACCCCCCGGTCAGCCTCCCCGCGGCACCAGGCCGCATCCCCGGGATCTGCTCGGCTCAGCCGCCCCGGGCAGTGGCCCGGGGGCGGTGAGTCCGCTACCGCCTTCCGGGACCGGCCGCAGGCCTCAGGAAATTGACTGGGACAGGCGCTTGGCGTAAAAAACCCGCTCGGGCGCCCGCTTCCGCGGTCGTGGGCAAGTAAAACGAATCCGCGCTGGCAGGGTCCGCAACCCGCCCGGTCAGGGCTGTTTCATTGTTTATCATGGAGATGTAGATGGCAACCGGTACTGTGAAGTGGTTCAACGACGCGAAGGGCTATGGCTTCATTACCCCGGACGATGGCAGCGAGGACCTGTTCGCCCACTTTTCGGCGATCAACATGAGCGGGTTTAAGACCCTCAAGGAAGGTCAAAAGGTGAGCTTCGACGTCGTGCAGGGCCCCAAGGGCAAGCAAGCCTCCAACATCGTGACCGTCTCCTGACCGGGCCGATCCTCCGGAAACAAAAAAAGCCCGCTCCTTCGCGGGCTTTTTCGTTGGGAACTCGCCGCCGCCTCATCCGCCGGCCGCCTGCCGGCTCGCCGCTCCGCCCATCCGCTCGATCATGGCTTTGCCGAACCCCGAGCAGGACACCTGGGTCGCTCCTTCCATGAGGCGGGCGAAGTCATAGGTCACGAGCCGGGCCTTGATCGTCTCCTCCATGGCCCGCAGAATCAGGTCGGCCGCCTCGTTCCAACCCAGGTGCCGGAGCATCATTTCTGCCGACAGGATAATGGAGCCCGGGTTCACATAGTCCTTCCCGGCATATTTGGGCGCCGTGCCATGGGTCGCTTCGAACATAGCAACGCTGTCGCTCATGTTGGCGCCCGGCGCGATCCCGATCCCCCCCACCTGGGCCGCCAGGGCGTCGGAAATGTAGTCCCCGTTCAGGTTCATGGTGGCGATCACATCGTACTCCTCGGGACGGAGCAGGATCTGCTGCAGAAAGGCGTCTGCGATCACGTCCTTCACTACGGTCCCCTGGGGCAGCTTGACCCAGGGTCCCCCGTCCACCTCGGTGGCCCCAAACTCCCGCTTTGCCAAGGCGTAGCCCCAATCCCGAAAAGCCCCTTCGGTGAATTTCATGATGTTGCCCTTATGCACCAGGGTCACCGAGCGGCGCTTGTTGGCGATGGCGTACTGGATCGCCTTGCGCACCAGACGCTCAGTACCCTCCCGGGACACGGGTTTGACGCCAATACCGGAAGTGGCGGGGAAGCGGATCTTTTTGACCCCCATCTCGTCCTGAAGGAACCGAATCATCTTGCGGGCGCCCTCGGACTCCGCCGGCCACTCGATTCCCGCGTAAATGTCCTCCGAGTTCTCCCGGAAGATCACCATATCGGTCTTTTCGGGGTGCTTCAGGGGGCTCGGCACTCCCGGGAAGTAGCGCACCGGTCGCAGGCATACGTACAGGTCCAGTTCCTGGCGCAGGGCCACGTTGATCGACCGAATGCCCCCACCCACCGGCGTGGTGAGAGGCCCCTTGATGGATACCACGTACTCCCGTATCGCCTCCAGGGTCTCGTCCGGCAGCCACACGTCCTTGCCATAGACGCGGGTGGATTTTTCCCCCGCGTAGATCTCCATCCACACGATTTTGCGCTTGCCGCCATAGGCCTTGCCCACGGCGGCATCCACCACCTCGCGCATGACCGGTGTAATGTCGACGCCGATCCCGTCGCCCTCGATGAACGGGATCACCGGCTGATCGGGAACTTCCAGGGTCCCGCCCGGTAGGACGCGGATTTTCTGTCCCTCAGACGGGACCTTGATGTGCTTGTACATGGGAGCTCCTTGAGGCGTAGGAAAGGATAAGTCTTATATCTTATATAATACCCGAAAGGGGCAGCGCTCCGCGGGATTCTGATGCCCAAACTTACCTTAGGAAATTTCAGAGGTTTCGCCAAACCCTCGCCCGACCCTGTGGACGACGAGCGGCCTTGAATCGGCGGAACCTCATTTCGAATCGTGGGAAATTGAGGGGCGTAATAAGGATAGGCCACTGAATTGACTGCGAATAGGTCGCCTTTATTTTTTGTTGCATAGCATCATAATCTCTGATTAAACTGAGAAAGTTTCACGTGCTTCCCGACGTCCACCCGCAGAGGGAGGTTAAAGATCGGGGTCGGCACCACCTCCGCCGATTCCCTGAGGCCCGCCAGATCCGACCTCTGGCTGCCCCCGTGAAAGGGGCATTTCCGGGCATCCCGGGCGCCCCGGCCAGGATCCGGTTGCGAGCGGCAATCCCGTCCACCCGACGCGGACCCCTCGCCTCCGGGCGGCCAACGAGCGCGGGGAGTTTCCCTGCGAACCCACCTAATTTCTGATGCAGAGGAGAGATTAGATGAGTCGTGAACAGGAGATCGCCCAGCTTAAGAACGATTGGGCGGAAAACCCCAGATGGAAGGGGATTGAGCGGCCCTACACCGCGGAGGATGTGGTGCGCCTGCGGGGCACGGTGCGCATCGAATACACCCTTGCCCGGTTAGGAGCGGAAAAGCTCTGGAAATACCTGAATACCGAGCCCTATGTGAATGCCCTCGGGGCGCTGACCGGCAACCAGGCCATGCAGCAGGCTAAAGCCGGCTTGAAAGCGATCTACCTGTCCGGCTGGCAGGTGGCGGCGGACGCGAACGACAGCCTGGAGATGTACCCGGACCAGTCGCTGTACGCGGTCACCAGCGTTCCCAGCGTGGTGCGCCGGATCAACAACACCTTTGTCCGCTGCGACCAGATCCATCATGCGGAGGGCAAGGACGAGATCGACTGGTTCGTGCCCATCGTCGCCGACGCGGAGGCGGGTTTCGGGGGTGTGCTGAACGCCCACGAGCTCATGAAGGACATGATCGAAGCGGGCGCGGCCGGGGTGCACTTCGAGGACCAGCTCGCCTCCGCCAAGAAATGCGGCCATTTGGGCGGCAAGGTCCTGGTTCCCACCCAGGAGGCAATTCAGAAGCTCATCGCGGCGCGCCTCGCGGCCGACATCCTGGGGGTGCCAACCGTGCTCCTCGCCCGCACCGACGCGGAGGCGGCCACGCTCCTCACCTCGGACGTGGACGAGCGGGACAAGCCCTTCGTCACCGGAGAGCGCACGGTCGAAGGTTTCTATCGGGTGCGCAACGGGCTGGAAGCCTCCATCGCCCGGGGTCTCGCCTATGCTCCCTATGCCGACCTGATCTGGTGCGAGACCGGTAAGCCCGACCTCCAGTTCGCCCGAGCCTTCGCCGAGGGGATCCACCGTTATTACCCGGACAAAATGCTGGCGTATAACTGCTCTCCCTCCTTCAACTGGAAGAAGAACCTGGACGATGCCACCATCGCCAAGTTCCAGCGGGAGCTGGGCGCTATGGGCTATAAGTTCCAGTTCATCACCCTGGCGGGCTTCCATGCCCTCAACTACAGCATGTGGGAGCTGGCCCACGGGTACGCCCGGGAAGGCATGACGGCCTACGTGCGGCTGCAGGAGGCGGAGTTCGCCGCGGAGAGGCTGGGCTACACTGCCACCAAGCACCAGCGGGAGGTAGGCACCGGCTATTTCGACGAGATCACCCAGGTGATCCAGGGCGGTACCTCCTCCTTGACGGCGCTCACCGGCTCCACCGAAGAAGAGCAGTTCCAGGACCCGAACCGGCCTAGGTTGAAAGCGGCAAGCTAAGCGGGCCGCGCCCCATCAAGAGCCGCACCCCAAAAGGTGCGGCTTTTTATTTCCGCTCCGGTGCTCGCCCCGGAATCCTGTCCAGGCCTTTCACCCGGTCCCCTGGACCGATCCCCCGCGCGGCGAACCATCCCCGGTTCACTTCCAGGGCGTACGCGGCCGGAGCGGCGGAAGAATGAAGGCGATCGCTCAAGGGTTCCATGTCGGCGATGTTGATGATAATCCCCTGGGGATCGATGAAGGCGACCGAGAGGGGGACGAGCGTATTGGCCATCCACATGCTCTGGAGGGCGGGCGAGCCGAAGACGAACAGCATCCCCTCGTCCGCGGGTAGCCGTGTGCGGTGCATGAGCCCACGGGCTCGCTCAGCGGGCGTGATCACCAGCTCCGCCCGTACCGCATGTCCGCGTATCGAGAGGCTCACCCACTCGGCGGCGGCCGTCGCCTCCGCCCACAGCAGAACGCCGGTCGCGGCGAGGCTTGCCCCCAGGCGGGTCATGGCCCGTGATACTGCGTGCACACCCATTCGGCAATCGCTCCTTGAAGCGCTTGCGCTTCGCCGAGGGCGGGGGTCACCCGCCAGGAAACCTGGGGATAGCGCTTCGAGAGCGCGTCCACCCGTGCCGGCAAGTCCCGTTTGAGGTGGCCGCCCGGAGCAAGAAACAAAGGTGCCAGGGTAATGCGGACGATGCCTTCCCCAGCGAGACGGTCCACCGCGTCCTCCAGACTGGGCTCCATGAGTTCGAGAAAAGCGAGCTCCACCCGCACGCCGGGCAGGCGCTGCGCCACCTCTCGCCGCACTGCCTCCAGCGGCGCTCGCCACTCCGGGTCGCGCGCGCCGTGGGCGAAGAGGATGACCGCCGAACCCACCCCCCACTCTCCTTTCAGTGGCGGCCCGTGCTGCCGAAGCCTCCCGCGCCGCGAAGGCTCTCCGCGAAGGCCTCCACCAAGTTGAATTTGACTTGCACCACGGGTACGACCACGAGCTGGGCAATCCGCTCCAGGGGCTGGAGGCAAAAGGACTTGTTTCCCCGGTTCCAGCAGGACACGAAAATCTGCCCCTGGTAGTCGGAGTCGATCAGCCCCACCAGATTGCCCAGCACGAGCCCATGCTTGTGCCCCAGACCGGAGCGGGGCAGCACCAGCGCGGCGTAGCCCGGGTCCTTGAGGTGCACCGCGAGCCCTGAGGGTACGAGCTGGGCCTCCCCCGGCTCCAGAGTCATCGCCTGGTCAATGCAAGCGCGCAGGTCCAGTCCTGCCGAGCCAGGGGTGGCGTATTCGGGCGGCAACGCCTTGAGGCGCGCGTCCAGGATTTTCACGTCGATGATCACAAGCAGCCTCGGAAAAAAGGTTACGGGACCTTAGAGCCGCACACCGGTTACCGACCAGCCGCGCGGGCGCCTGCCCCCGAATGTTGGCGGCGCCACTCGGGCCAGAGCGCAGCGATGCGTCCCACGAGGGCCCGCGCCACCTGGAGCTTGGGTCCACGGGGGAGCGGGTGGCGACCTTCGTCATCAAACAACACCACTTGGTTGTCGTCCGCTCCCAGCGCCTCCTGTACCAGATTCGCGGCGAGGAGCGGCACCCCCTTGGCCCGGCGCTTGGCCTCGGCATACTCTTCCAGGCGCTCGCTCTCGGCGGCAAAAGCCACGCAGAAGGGAGGCTCGGGCAGGTTCGCCACGTAACCCAGGATGTCCGGATTGGGAGCGAGCTCCAGCGTCAGCCCGCCCCCGGACCGCTTGATTTTGTGCTCCTTCGCCTGCACCGGCCGGAAATCCGCCACCGCCGCCACGGAAACGAAGAGGTGGGCGTCCGCCACCCGCGCCTTGACCGCCGCCAGCATTTCTTCCGCGCTCACCACGTCGTAGCGCGCGACCCCGTAAGGGGTGGGCAGTCCGACGGGCCCGGCGATGAGGGTCACCTGCGCCCCCGCCTCCTGCAGCGCTCGAGCCACGGCGAAGCCCATTTTCCCTGAGCTTAAGTTGGTGATGCCCCGCACCGGGTCGATGGCTTCGAAGGTCGGGCCCGCCGTCACCAGAGCCCGCAGACCTGCCAGCACCTTGGGTTGGAAAACCGCCAGTGCGGCCTCCAACAGCTCGTCGGGCTCCAGCATACGGCCCGGTCCCACTTCGCCGCAGGCTTGATCGCCGCTCGCCGGCCCCAGGATTTCGACCCCGTCGGCGGCGAGCTGGGTCATGTTGCGCCGGGTGGCCGGGTTTTCCCACATCTGACGGTTCATGGCTGGGGCCACCAGCAATGGGCACTCCCGGGCGAGACACAGAGCGGACAGTAAGTCGTCGGCGAAGCCGTGGGCGAGCTTCGCCAGGAAGTCCGCGCTCGCCGGCGCCACCAGGATCGCCCGGGCGGTCCGCGACAGCTCGATATGGGCCATATGGTTATCGACCCGGGGGTCCCACAGGTCGGTATAGACCGGCCGGCCGGAGAGGGCCTGGAAGGTGGCCGGCGTGACGAAACGGGTCGCCGCCTCCGTCATCACCACCTGCACGCCCACTCCCTCCTGCATCAGGAGACGGGTGAGCTCCGCTGCCTTGTAGACGGCGATGCCGCCGCTCAGTCCTAGGACCAGCTGCCGGGTCGGGAAATCGCTCATGAGGCGAGGGGAAGGCTGCAAGTCAATCCGTGATGGAAGTGTAAACTATGGCCCCGTTTCGGGAAAACGCCGAAAGGAGAAGCATACGCATGGCCATCCCCGACTGGCCCGAGGCGGAGCGCCCGCGGGAGCGGCTCCTCGCCGCCGGGCCCCAGGCTCTCTCTGAAGCCGAGCTGCTCGCCATTTTTCTCCGGACCGGCGTCAAGGGCATGAGCGCCGTCGACCTGGCACGACGGCTACTGTCACACTTCGGAAGTCTCACCGCCCTGTTCGCCGCCAGCCTGAAAGACTTCTGCGCTATCCCCGGGCTCGGGCCGGTCAAGTACGTCCAGCTACAGGCCGTACTGGAGATGGCCCGGCGCGCGTTGCGGGAGGAACTCAAGCGCGACGGCGCCCTCACCTCCCCCGCTGCGGTGCGGGAATACCTGCGGTTGTGGCTGCAGGGCCGGGAGCGGGAAATCTTCCTCGCCTTGTTTCTCGACGCCCAGCACCGGGTGATCGAAACCGAAGAGCTCTTCGCCGGCACTTTGACCCAGACCAGTGTCTACCCCCGGGAAGTGGTCAAGCGGGCGCTTGCTTTGAACGCCGCCGCCGTAATCTTCGCCCACAATCACCCTTCCGGGGTCGCCGAGCCCAGTCAGGCCGACGTGGGCCTGACCCGGGCGCTGAAGCAAGCCCTCGCCCTGGTGGACGTCCAGGTCCTGGACCACTTCGTGGTGGCCGCAGGCGGCTGCGTCTCCTTCGCTGAACGGGGCCTTCTGTAGCGCTAAGAGCTTGAAATAGACCTGCAAACGGGGCTACAATGCGCCCCTTTCGATCATTCCGTCAGGTGGCCTCCCATGGCACGAGTCTGCGAAGTGACCGGCAAGCGCCCTATGGTGGGGAACAACGTGTCCCATGCCAATAACAAGACCAAGCGCCGTTTTTTGCCTAATCTGCAGTACCACCGATTTTGGGTGGAGAGCGAACGGCGCTGGGTAAGGCTGCGAGTCTCCAGCGCCGGACTGCGCTTAATCGACAAGAAAGGCGTCGACGCCGTGCTTGCCGACCTGCGGGCTCGCGGCGAAAAGGTCTAAAGAAGGAACCACCCCATGCGTGAAAAAATCAAGCTCGAGTCCAGCGCCGGAACGGGTTACTTCTACACTACCACGAAAAACAAGCGCACCACGCCCGACAAGCTGGAACTGAAGAAGTACGACCCCGTGGCCCGCAAGCACGTGGTCTTTAAGGAAACCAAGCTCAAGTAAACGCGCCGAAAAGCCCCCTCCAGCACAAAGGGCCCGCCATTGGCGGGCCCTTTGTTTCTGGGGACCTAAGCTCGAGTGAGCCGGTTCAGGCGTAGCAACGAAGCCGCCGAGAGAATTCCTGGAGCTGGGTGATACCGCTCTGCTCTGCCCGGTGGCACCAGTCCTGGAGGTGCTTGACCAGTTGTTCCCGGCTTAAAGAGGAGCGCTGCCACAGGGCAGTCAGCTCCTGGCGCATGAAGTAAAGGGTCTCCAGGGCCCGGCTGTGGCGGAGCACGACCTGGAGCTTCTCCCGCTCCTGGGCGCCCAGCTCATCCTGATCCCGCAGCAACCAGCGCTTCACCGCCGCGGGATCGAAGGGTACGCCGGCCCGAGGCAGCCGTTCCTTGAGCCAAGCCATCTCTTGCCGCCACGCCCGCCTGACCGCCTTGGCGTAGCGGGCCAGCACTTCGTAGCGATGGGTAATGACCGCCTGCAGCGTCTCGGCGTCCGGCATGGGCTTGGCTGGATCCAGCTTGAGCTTGGGTGCGACCCGCTTGACCTGGGCAAGCCCTACGGTTTCGAGTAGCCGGATGTAAAGCCAGCCGATGTCGAACTCGTACCAGCGGGCGGAAAGTTTTGCCGACGAGGCGTAGGCGTGATGGTTGTTGTGCAGCTCTTCGCCGCCGATGAGGATGCCCCAGGGAAAGATGTTGGTGCTGGCGTCTTCGGTCTGATAGTTGCGATAGCCCCAGTAGTGACCCAGGCCGTTGATCACACCGGCGGCGAGCACCGGGATCCACAGCATCTGGATGGCCCAGATGGTGATGCCGATGGCGCCGAACAGGGTGACGTCGATCGCCAGCATGAGGACCACACCCCAGGAGCTGAAGCGGCTATAAACGTTGCGCTCCACCCAGTCGTCGGGCGTGCCATAGCCGTAACGCTCCAGCGTTTCCGGGTTCTTGGCCTCCTGGCGATAAAGCTCGGTGCCCTCCAGCAGCACCTTGCGGATGCCTACCACCTGGGGGCTATGGGGATCTTCTTCGGTTTCGCACCGCGCATGGTGCTTGCGGTGAACGGCAGTCCATTCCCGGGTCACCATGCCAGTGGTGAGCCACAACCAGAAGCGGAAGAAGTGGCTAACGACGGGGTGTAGGTCCAGGGCCCGATGGGCCTGGTGACGGTGCAGGTAAATGGTGACAGCGGCGATGGTGACGTGGGTGACAGCGAGGGTATAGAGCACGTACCCCCACCAGGGAAGATTCATCATAAAACTGAAGTCCTTGTTTTGTTTGAGAAAGGGAAAACTGCAGAGCAGCTGCTGGAGCGAGTCTACAGGATTCCCCGGGGGAGTCAAGGGAACATTCCACGGGCATCTGCTGCGGCCCATGTGGCCGGGCGGCCTCGCCTGGGTCGTTCAGCGGGCGCGCTCCAGCACGGAGGCAAAGAATCCGTCGGTGCCGTGCAGGTGGGGAAGGAGCCGCAGCCAGGGCTCCGCCGCATCGATGCCGATGCCATGGCGCGCCAACACTTCCGCTGCAGGGACCAGGGAGAAGGAAGGGATGCGCTCGAGGAACCCGCGCACGATGGCTTCATTCTCTTCCTGCAGCAGGCTGCAAGTGGCATAGACCAGTCGGCCGCCTGGCTTGACTAATCGGGCGGCCGCCTCGAGGATGGAGGCCTGGATGCGGGTGAGGGCGGCGAGCGTACCGGGCGATTGGCGCCACTTGAGGTCCGGGTTGCGCCGTAAGGTCCCGCTGCCGCTGCAGGGGGCGTCCACCAGCACCCGGTCGATCTTGCCGGCGAGGCGCTTCACCCGGGCATCGTTTTCCGAGTCGATCCGCTGGGGATAGACGTTGGAGAGGCCAGAGCGCTTGAGGCGGGACTTGAGCCGGGCAAGGCGCCGATCGGCCACGTCGAAGGCGTAGACGCGGCCCTGGGAGCCCATGAGCGCCCCCAAGTGGAGGGTTTTACCCCCCGCGCCGGCGCAGAAGTCCACCACCATCTCCCCCCGGCGGGGCGCCACCAGATAGGCGAGCAACTGACTTCCCTCGTCCTGCACCTCCACCGTACCCGTCGAGAACAGGGGGCTCCTCTGGATGGCGGGCTTTCCCCGGACGCGGATGCCCACGGGAGAGTAGGGGGTCGGCACCGCCTGGATTCCCTCCTCGGCAAGCGCCTTAAGCACGCTATCCCGGTCCGCCCGGAGGGTATTCACCCGCAGGTCCAGGGGGGCCGGATGCTGAAGGCTGCGGCCGAGCGCGAGGGTGTGCGCCTCTCCGTAGGCCGCCGCGAGGCGCGTCCAGAGCCAGTCGGGAAATTCTGCCTGAGCAGGAAGCGGCAGGCTTTCGTAGCGCAAGCCCTTGAGGCCAGCGAGCCAGCTCCGCTCCTCCTCCGACAGGGGTTCGAGTTCCCGTAGCTTGAAGCCGCCAAAACGGAACGCGGCGGCCAGGATACGGCCGCGCAAGCTCGAAGCCCCGGCCGCCTCCAGGAACCGGGCGTGGCGCAGTACTGCGTACACCGCCTCGGCGATGAAGGCCCGATCGCGGGCTCCCAGGTGGGGATGCTCATGGAAGTAGCGGTTCAGCACCGCGTCTGCAGGGTGCTCCATAGCGAGCACCCGCGCCAGCGCTTGCTCCGCCCGGGCGAGCACGGCGGGGTGCGCAACCTGCCGCTCGAAGGCCCGGCCCCGGGCGCCTGCCGCCTCGGGCTTCCCTTGCGCGAATTCGAACCTCATGCCTCCACTTGCGGCGAGCACAAGGCCTCCATTGGAGAGCGCGCTCCGTCGATCTCCACTCGGCCATCCCCGGTCAAGCGCAGCCGCCCCTCCACGATCCAGCGGATCGCCTGGGGATAGATGCGATGCTCCTCCGCCAGGACCCGGGCCGCCAGACGCGCCTCGTCATCTTCCGGCAGTACCGGCACCGCCGCCTGAATGATGATGGGGCCGTGGTCCAGGGATTCGGTGACAAAGTGCACCGTGCACCCGTGGATGCGCACTCCGGCCTCCAGCGCCCGGCGATGGGTGTGCAGCCCCGGGAACGCGGGCAACAAGGACGGGTGGATGTTCACCAGGCGTCCCCGATAGCGCTTGACGAAATCCGCGGTCAACACCCGCATGAAGCCCGCCAGCACGACCAGCTCGGCCCCATGGCGATCAATGGCTTGGGCTAGTGCCTGGTCGAACCTGGCCCGGTCGGGGTAGTCGCGGTGGGACACGACTTCGGTGGCGATACCGTGGGCGCGAGCGATCTCCAGGCCGCGCGCACCGGGCTCGTTGCTGATCACGGCTGCCACCGCGACGGGCAGGCGCGCGCGCAGAATCGCTTCCATGTTGCTGCCCCGGCCGGAAATGAGGATGACAAGCCGCATCATGGACGATGAATCTGCACCTGGGGTTCGGCGCCGCAGCGCTCTCGAATCTCGCCGATCGACCACACCGTCTCGCCTGCTTCGCGAAGCAGCTGGGCGGCAGCCTGGGCGTGCTCGGCAGCCACGATCAGCACCAGGCCGATGCCGCAGTTGAACACGCGATAGAGTTCCTGCTCGGCGATGCCGCCCAACTCCTTGAGCCAGGTGAACAGGCGCGGCACGGGCCAGCGCCCGGCCTCCAGCACTGCCACCACCTGCTCCGGCAGCACGCGGGGAATGTTCTCGAGCAGTCCCCCGCCGGTGATGTGGGCGAGGCCCTTGACCGGCAGCGCGTGAAGCAGCGCCAGCACCGGCTTGACGTAGATACGAGTGGGGGCGAGGAGTACCTCGCCCAAAGAGCGTCCGTCGAAATCAGCAGAAAGATCCAGCCGATGGAGCTCTACGATGCGCCGGATCAGGGAATAGCCGTTGCTATGGGCACCGCTCGAGGCAAGCCCCAGCACCACGTCCCCAGGCCGAATACCGCTTCCATCGATCAGGCGGCTGCGCTCCACGATGCCGACGGCGAATCCTGCCAGGTCATACTCCCCAGGCGGATACATGCCCGGCATCTCCGCCGTCTCGCCCCCGATCAGCGCGCAGCCGGCCTGCTCGCAGCCGGCCGCGATACCGGCCACGACCTGCGTCGCCACGCCCACGTCCAGCTTTCCGCAGGCAAAATAATCCAGAAAGAACAGGGGCTGCGCCCCTTGCACCAGAATATCGTTTACGCTCATCGCCACCAGATCGATACCCACCGTGTCGTGACGGTTCAATTGAAAGGCGAGCCTGAGCTTGGTGCCCACGCCGTCGGTGCCCGATACCAGGACCGGTTCCCGGTAGCCGGAAGGCACGGAAAAGAGGGCACCGAACCCGCCGATGCCCGCCAGCACCTCGGGACGGAAGGTACGGCGGGCCAGGGGCTTGATGGCTTCCACCAGGCGGTCCCCGGCGTCGATGTCCACGCCGGCATCGCGATAAGTGAGGGAGGAGGTGGAAGAAGGCTGGCTCATGGGTTTCCTTGCGGGAGCGTCCCTTCCCGGGGCTATTAGAGCCCGACGGAGGACGCGAAGGCCTCGGGAACGCGTGGCTGCTTGAGGGTAAAATAAAAAGCGATTTTAATGGAAACTTGCTCCCATCGCTGTGCGCCCGCCCGGATGACGTCGCGCGGGCGCAAGAGGCCGTCTCGCCCCGGATGAACCAGCTCGTCCTGGCGCTGGTGACGGCGCCCCTTGCCACTTTCGACAACTTCGTCCCCGGAAGAAACCGGGAAGCGGTGGCCGCCCTCAAGGCCCTTGTCAGCGATCCCGCTGGGGAGCCCATCGTGTACCTGTGGGGCGCACCGGGTTGCGGCCGCTCCCATCTTCTCGCCGCCCTGGTGGAGGAGGCAAAACGGGCGGGCCTGCCGGCCGCCTTAGCAGCAGGCGAGGAGGCGGCGAGCGTGCCCGACGTGGAGCTCCTCGCCCTGGACGACGTGGAGCGGCTCGATCCGGGCGGCACCCAGGCGCTGTTCAACGTTCTGAACCGGGCCCGGGAGGGCTTGATCCGAGTGGCGGCAAGCGGCCCCTGCCCGCCAGCGCAGCTCAGGTTGCGGGAAGACGTGGCAACCCGGCTTGGGAGCGGGCTAGTCTTTCAAGTCCATCCCCTGTCGGACGAGGAGAAGATTGCAGCCCTGGAAGCCCGCGCCCAGGAGCGGGGCTTCACCCTCCCCCGGGAGGCAACCCGATACCTCCTCAGCCGAAGCCCCCGGGACCTGGCGAGCCTGTTTGCCGTCCTCGACCGGCTCGATCTGCGCTCTGTCGAGCGCCACCGCCCTGTGACCGTGCGGTTGCTCAGGGAGGTGCTGGGAGAGACGGAGAACCCGTGATCGGCGGCGGAAGGAGGGCACGAGGGATTTCTCGGTTATACTTTGCCGTTTTTTTGGTTCTTCCCCTCCCCGTATTCATGATCCTGCGGCTCGCCCTTTTCGACCTGGACAATACGCTGCTCGCCGGCGACAGCGACTTCGAGTGGGCCCAGTTCCTGATCGAGCAGGGAGTGTTGGACCGGGAAGTCTACGAGGCGCGGAACCGGGATTTTTTCGAGCAGTACAAGGCAGGGACCCTGGACATCGAGGCCTTTCTCGCTTTTCAATTGAAGCCCTTGTCGCGGCATTCGCGCCTCGAGCTCGATCGCTGGCACGAGGAATACATGCGCACCAGGATTCGTCCCATGATCACACCGCAAGCCCGGGCGCTGGTGGAAAGCCATCGCCGCCGAGGGCACGAGCTCGCCATCATCACCGCCACCAACCGCTTCGTCACCGGGCCGATTGCCCGGGAGTTCGGGGTGGAGCACTTGATCGCCACCGAACCGGAGGAGGTAAACGGAGCCTTCACCGGCCGGGCAGTGGGAACACCTTGCTTCCGCGAGGGCAAGGTTGCGCGGCTGGAGGAATGGCTCGCTTCCCGGGGGCTCAGTTGGCAGCGGATCGAGGAAAGCTGGTTCTACAGCGATTCCCATAACGATCTGCCCTTGCTCGAGCGGGTGACCCATGCGGTGGCGGTGAACCCGGATGCGCGCCTGCGCCGCCATGCCGAGGCGCGGGGCTGGCCGATCCTTTCTCTGCATGGAACGACCCACTGACGGATGATCCGCAAGCTCCTGCGCCGCGTTTTCGGGCGCGATCGGTCCGCGCCCTCCGAGCCGCTGCGCATTCCCGTCGAGCAGCACGGGATCACTGCGGACCAGATCAGCCCGTGCGCCCGCCGCACGGTGTCGATCCTGCAGCAGGCCGGTCATAGCGCCTTCATCGTGGGGGGCGCGGTGCGGGATCTGCTCCTCAAGCGCACCCCCAAGGACTTCGACGTCGCCACCGACGCCACACCGGAAGAGGTGCGGCGGCTCTTTCGCCGCTCCCGCATCATCGGGCGCCGCTTTCGCCTGGTGCACGTGCTGTGCGGCACGGAGACGGTGGAAGTGTCCACCTTCCGCGGCGGCCCCCCGGACGAGACGGCTGCCGAGGAATTGCCCACCGACGAGCATGGGCGCCTGCTCCATGACAACATCTTCGGCAGCCAGGTGGAGGACGCCACGCGCCGGGATTTCACCGCCAATGCCCTGTTCTACGATCCCGTCTCCCAGGAGATCTGGGACTATCATCACGGCTACGCCGATCTCCGCAAAGGGGTGTTGCGCATCATCGGCGACCCGGAGAAGCGCTACCGGGAAGACCCGGTGCGGATGCTGCGGGCGGTGCGCCTTGCGGCCAAACTGGACCTCAAGCTGGACCCGAAGACCGAGGCGCCGATCCCGCGCCTCGCCCCCTTGATCCAAAATGTGCCGGCGGCTCGGGTATTCGACGAGATGCTGAAGCTCCTGCTCTCCGGCCACTCGCGCCAGTGCGTGCTCCAGTTGCGGGCACGAGGATTGCACCACGGGCTTCTGCCCCTCCTGGATGTGATCCTGGAGCAGCCCCTGGGAGAGCGCTTCGTCATGCTGGCGCTGGAGAACACCGACCGGCGCGTCGCCGCGGACAAGCCGGTCAACCCTGCCTTTCTGTTCGCCGCTCTCCTGTGGCATGAAGTGCTCGCGACATGGAACGCTTTCCAGCAGCGGGGCGAGAAGCCCATCCCCGCCCTGTTCAAGGCCATGGACGAAGTGCTCGCGGTGCAGGAGGAGCGGCTAGCCATTCCCCGCCGATATGAAGCCATGATGAAAGAAATCTGGGCCCTCCAGCCCCGATTCCTGCAGCGATCGGGGCAGCGCCCGTTCCGGCTCCTGGAACATCCCCGGTTCCGGGCGGGTTTCGACTTTTTGCTGCTGCGCTGTGCGAGTGGCGAGCTGCCGAAAGAGCTGGGCGAGTGGTGGGACGCCTTCCAGCGGGCCGACCCCCAGGAGCGCCAGGCCATGCTCAAGCCCGAAGAGGGGCCGCGCCGCCGGCGCCGCAGGCGCCGTAAGTCCGCCCCGACCGCGGGAACGGCGGAAGGTCCGTTCGTCCCACGCGGGGCGCCCGTCAAGGCAAACGCGGCCCCTTGAGGCGGGAGGAAGCCCGTGGCCCGCGCCTTCGTCGCCCTGGGAAGCAACCTGCAGCGGCCGGACCGGCAGGTGATGGCCGCCATCCGGGAGCTGGACGAGCTGCCCGGCCTCGCCGTCCTGCGGCGCTCTTCCCTCTACCGCACCGCGCCGGTAGGCTACCGGGACCAGCCCGAGTTCATCAACGCCGTGGCGGAGGTGGAGACCCTCCTGAAGCCCCGGGAGCTGTTGGCGGCGCTCCTGTCCCTGGAGCGCCTCCACGGCCGCCGGCGCACCTTCCCCAACGCTCCCCGTACCTTGGATTTGGACCTCCTCCTTTACGAAAACCTCTCCTTCTCGGAGCCGGGCCTCACCGTGCCCCACCCGAGGCTCGCCGAACGGGCCTTCGTGCTGGTGCCCCTGGCAGAGATCGCGCCAGAGCTGGACATTCCCGGTCACGGGCGGGTGCAGGAACTGGCCCTGCGCCTCTCCCGCGAGGGCATCGAGCGGCTCGCCCCCGCCGGGGTCGCCCAGTGAACCTGGAGGCGCTCCGTTACGTGGTGGTGGAAGGGCCCATCGGTGCGGGCAAGACCACCCTCGCCCGAGCCCTTGCCGAGCGCCTGGGTGGCGCGCTGCTGCTGGAGGACCCGGAAGAAAATCCATTCCTGCTCCGCTTCTACCAGGACAGCGAGCGCTATGGGCTTCCAACCCAGATCTGCTTCCTGTTCCAGCGGGTGCAGCGGCTCCAGTCCCTGTCCCAGTACGACCTGTTCCAGCGCCTCACGGTCGCCGACTTCCTTCTGGAGAAGGACCCCCTGTTCGCGCGCCTGACCCTGGACGACGACGAGTACTGGTTGTACCTGGAGCTGTACCACCGCCTCGCCCCCGGAAAGCCCGTGCCGGACCTGGTGATCTATCTCCAGGCCTCGCCCGAGCGGCTGATGGAGCGGGTGCGCCGCCGCGGTAAGGACTACGAGCGCACCATTTCCGAGGACTACCTCGCCCGGGTGGCGAAGGCCTACACCCGGTTTTTCCACCACTACGACGCCGCGCCGCTCCTGGTGGTCAACAGCGACCACTTCAACTTTGTTGATGAGCGCGCGGATTTTGATTTACTGTTGCAGTGCATCGGCGCCATGCGGGGCGCCCGGAAGTTCTTCAATCGAGGCTGATCATGCGCGTCACTCTCACGACTCTGCAGAAGATGGCCCGGGACGGCGATCCCATCACCATGCTCACTTGTTACGACGCAAGTTTCGCCACCCTGCTGGACAATGCCGGCGTGGACACCCTGCTGGTGGGAGACTCTTTGGGCAACGTGATCAAGGGGGAAGACACTACCCTCACCGTGACCTTGGAGGAGATGGCCTACCACACCCGCTGCGTGGCGCGGGGTGCGAAGCGGGCCTTAGTGATCGCCGACATGCCTTTCGGTACTTTCCAGGTGAGCCCGGAGAAGACGTTCGAGAACGCCGTGCCCCTCATGGCGGCGGGCGCCCACATGGTGAAGCTGGAGGGCGGACGGGAGATGGCGGAGACGGTGGCCTTCCTGACCCGACGCGGCGTGCCGGTGTGCGGCCATATCGGACTTACTCCCCAATCGGTGCATCAATTGGGGGGATTCAAGGTGCAAGGACGGGGCGATGCCCAAGCCGCCCGCCTGCTGGAGGATGCCAAGGCCCTGGAGCAAGCGGGCGCCGGGCTGCTGGTCCTAGAAGCCATGCCGGCAGCGCTCGCCCAGCAGGTGACCGCTTCCATCAGCACCCCCACCATCGGTATCGGCGCCGGCCCCCATTGCAGCGGCCAAGTGCTGGTGCTCTATGACATGCTGGACCTCTACCCCGGGCGCCGGCCCAAGTTCGTACGCAGCTTCATGGCCGGGACGGGAAGCGTGCAGGCGGCAGTGGCAGCTTTCGTGCAAGCGGTCAAGAACCGTAGCTTCCCGGGTCCCGAAGAAAGCTTCCAGTAAGTCGATGGAACTCGTGTCCTGCATCGCCGCCCTACGGGAGCGGCTCGCCGGCCACCGGCAGATCGCCTTTGTTCCCACCATGGGAAACTTGCATGAGGGACACCTGGCGCTCGTGCGCCTGGCCGGGAGCCACGGGCGACCCGTGGTGGTGTCCATTTTCGTGAATCCCCTCCAGTTCGGACCCCGGGAAGATTTCGCCACCTATCCCCGTACCCTGGACGAGGACCGGCAGAAGCTGCAGGCGCTCAGCGTGGATTTCGTCTTCGCCCCCGACACCGCAGAGATGTACCCTGTGCCGCAGACGTTCATGGTGGAGCCACCCCGACTGGGCCAGATCCTGGAAGGGGAGTTCCGACCCGGCTTCTTCCGGGGGGTTGCTACCGTCGTACTCAAACTCTTCAACATCGTGCAGCCCCGTTGGGCAGTCTTCGGTAAAAAGGATTACCAGCAGCTCCGGGTGGTGCAGGAGATGGTGCGCCAGTTCAATCTACCCATCGAGATCGTGGCGGGGGAGACGGTGCGGGCCCCGGACGGATTAGCCCTGTCGAGCCGCAACGGCTATCTCTCCTCTGCCGAGCGGGCCGAAGCTCCCCGGTTGTACGCCACCTTGCGCGAAATCGCCCAGGCCATCGAGGCAGGAGCGCGGGATTTTCGCGCCTTGGAACGGCAGGCCCGGGACCGTCTTGACAAGGCGGGGTGGCAAGTAGATTATGTTGCACTGCAGCAACGCACCTCGCTAGAACCGGCTCTGCCGGGCGATCGGGAACTGGTCGCCCTCGCTGCCGCCCGCTTGGGCGGCACCCGGTTGATCGACAACCTGGAAATCACGGTTCCGGCGTAAGAGCCTTATACTTCGCGTTTTCCAAAAAAGCCAAAGGGGGGCCTGTTCATGCAGCGCACGATGCTTCAGGCAAAATTGCACCGGGTGACGGTGACCCACTCGGAGCTAGATTACGAGGGTTCCTGTGCCATCGACGAGGGGCTGCTCGATGCCGCTGGCATACGGGAATACCAGCAGATCGACGTCTATAACATCGCCAACGGCGAGCGCTTCACCACTTATGCGATCCGCGCTGAGCGGGGCAGCGGTACTATCTCGGTAAACGGAGCGGCCGCCCACAAGGCCAGGCCCGGCGATTTGCTCATCATCGCTGCCTACGCCACCTACTCTGAGCTGGAGCTAGCCCGCTACCACCCTCGGCTCGTCTACGTGGATAGCCGCAACCGCATTACCCACACCAAGGACAGTATTCCGGTCCAGGCGGCCTGAAGGCTCTGCCGTCAAGCCTTACGCCGGCTCCCCCGCCAAGCCCACAGCCGAGCCAAGTCCTCGGGCCGGTCCAGGTCCCAGCGCTCCGGCAGTTGCACGACGCGCCAGCCCAAACGCCCGAGCCTCCCCAGGGTCTCGCGGAATACATGGGCGCTCCCCCACGGGATCCCAGAGAAAAGCTCGGGCTCAAGGCGCCGCAGGCCGATCAACACGTAGCCGCCGTCCTCGGCCGGGGCGAGGACCGCGTCGGCGCCCCGGCCCAGCGCCCCGGCGGCGGCCCGCAGGTCCTCGACGGTGAGGGGCGGGCAATCGGTCCCCACCAGCAGCGCCATGGGCCCCCGGTCCAAGGCCCTCTTCAGGGCCTCACCCATCCGGGCGCCCAGGTCCGCGCCTTCCTGGCCCATCAGGGCCACCCCGTAGCGGGCGGCGCAGCGGGCGAAGAAGGGATGGTCCGCGCCGGGGTGTCCCGCCAGGGTGACCGGACCCACGCCGCTTTCCACCGCCTTGGCGAGGGTTTCCCGGATCAGGCGGCGATGGAGCGCGGCGGCCCGCAGGGGTCCCATGGCCGGGATCAGCCGGGTCTTGACCTGCCCCGGTACCGGCGCCCGGGCAAAGACGACCACCTCGCAAACGTTCCCCATTTTCCAATGGTACAGTTCGCCTGACCCCACTGCAGGAGACATTCGCCCCGCGCCCCATGAGCGCTGCCATCGTCTGGTTCCGCCAGGATCTGCGCCTGGCCGACAACCCGGCCCTCGCCCGGGCCCTGGCCGGCTGCGAACGCATCGTGCCCGCCTACATCCACGCCCCGGAGGAGTCCGGGGCGTGGGCGCCGGGGGCCGCCTCCCGCTGGTGGCTGCACCATAGCCTCGTTGCCTTGGACGGCGCCTTGCGGGCTTTGGGGTCCCGCTTGATTGTGCGGCGTGGCCCGAGCCTGGAAACCTTGATAGGGCTCGCGAGGGAGACGGGAGCCACCCACGTTTTCTGGAACCGGCTCTACGAGCCCGCCCACCGCGGCCGGGACCAGCGGGTGGAGACGGGGCTTCGTGCCGCCGGGGTGCAGGTGGAAAGCGCCAATGCCTCGCTCCTCTTCGAGCCGCAATCCCTCCTCAAGGACGACGGCAATCCCTACCAGGTCTTCACCCCTTTCTGGCGGGCTTGCCTGCGCCGGGGATGGCCCACCGACCCGATTCCCGCCCCGCAGGCTCTGCCGCCCGTTCCCCAGGCGCTTTCTTCCCTTGAGCTCGAGGAGCTCGCCCTGTTGCCGAAAATCCCGTGGGACGGGGGTCTTCGCGCCACCTGGCGCCCCGGAGAGGCAGGCGCCCAGGCGCGGCTCGAGACTTTCCTGGACACCACCCTCGCCCGCTACGCCGAGGCGCGGGATCGGCCGGACCGGGCGGGCACCTCCCGGCTCTCCCCCCACCTCCACTTCGGCGAGATCGGGCCGCGCCAGGTCGCCGCGGCCGTGGAGCGGCGCCTGGCCCTTGACCCGGCGCCGGGGTCCCGCGCCCAGGGGGAAAGCTTCCTGCGGCAGCTCGTCTGGCGCGAATTCGCCCACCATCTCCTCGTCCACTTCCCCCGCACGCCCGAAGAGCCCCTGGATCGCCGTTTCGCCCGTTTCCCCTGGGCCGAACGCTACCAGGACGCCCTCGCCGCCTGGCGGCGCGGGCGCACCGGGGTCCCCCTGGTGGACGCCGGCATGCGGGAGCTGTGGGCGACGGGCTGGATGCACAACCGGGCGCGGATGATCGTCGCCTCCTTCCTCACCAAGAACCTGCTGGTTCCCTGGCAGGAGGGGGCGCGCTGGTTCTGGGACACCCTGGTGGACGCAGATCTCGCCAACAACACCCTGGGCTGGCAATGGACCGCCGGTTGCGGGGCGGACGCGGCGCCCTATTTCCGGGTCTTCAATCCGGTGCTCCAGGGCCGCAAGTTCGACCCCCGGGGCGCTTACCTGCGCCGCCATCTGCCGGAGCTCGCGGGGCTTCCCGACGAGCACATCCACGCCCCCTGGGCGGCGCCGCCCGCGGTCCTGGAGGCCGCCGGCGTCCGCCTGGGGGAGACCTACCCCCGCCCCCTCGTGGACCTGAAAGCGAGCCGGGAACGGGCCCTGGCCCGCTTCCAGCGCATCAAAAACCGCCTCACGCCATCCCCATGAAGGATGTTCTTTTCGCTTCTCCTCAGCGATAGCGCCGCGCCAGGCACTCCGCCGGTACTCCCAGAGCGTAGGCGGCACGCAGCGCCCACATGAGGAGAATTGTGCGAACGATTCCGCCCTCTTCCCAGCGGCGGCTGGAGGTGACCACGGGTACCCGCAGGCATAGCGGCCGGCCGTGCCGCTTGAGCCGCTTGGAGAGCTCCACGTCTTCCATGAGGGGCTGGTCGGGAAAGGCGCCCACTTCGAGGAACAGCCGGCGCTCGACGAACATGGCCTGATCCCCCGTGGCGATGCCCGACAGCCGGGAGCGCAGGTTCATCAGGCGCTCCACCACCCGCAGCAGGGGATGGGCTCCGGAGAGCCGCACGTCGAACCGGCCCCAGCGGCGGCCTGTGCGCGCCATGCCCATTGCGATTTGCCGATGCGCATCTGGCGGAAGCCGGGTATCGGCGTGCAGGAATAGAAACACGTCCCCTCGGGCGGCAGCAGCACCGGCGTTCATCTGGGACGCCCGCCCCCGGGGCGCCGTGAGCACTCGGTCGGCCCAAGCCTGGGCGAGGGCCACGGTGGTGTCCCGACTGCCTCCATCCACCACGATGACTTCGCAGCCCTGGGCGCGCAGGGGCGCCAAGGCCTGCAGGGTGTCGCCGATCACGGCCGCTTCGTTCAAGGCTGGAACCACGATGGAAAGGCGCACGGGCCGGGACCTGTCTCTCGCCTAGGGTCGATTTCCCGCTCCTGCCTCATACAGGCCGCAATCCAGCGCCGCGGCGGTGCCGGGCAAGGGGCGAGGACGGGCTTGAGCCAGGCGGTAGGCCGGCCCCCGCAGGATGCGATCGAAATAGCCTTCAAAGGCGGGCGAGCCCGGCGGCCAGTCGGCGAGGAAAGCCCGCTGCCAGCGGGCGTGATCGTAGACAACGGGCAGCGCTTCCACGTGGAGGTTCCCTACCCGGACCCCATAAAGCACGTCCTTCGGGGCGGGTGTTGCGCCGATGCGGGTCACCACGCCGAAGCGGGTGCCGGCGAAATTGGGCATGCCTGCCGCCCCGTTGTTCACCACATAGCCCGGTCCCCCTGGCAGTTCCACCTCCCGCAGCACGGGCAGGCAAGTGTGGCTGCAGGCAAACACCCGCACGTCTGCCTCGGCAAACCATCGCGCAGGCGCCTCGCTTGAGGCAAGGCGGTCCAGGCTTTCGACGGAAAAATTCCAGCCGGCCAGGGCGTGGGCATCCCCATGGACGATGGCTACCCGCTCGCCCGCCACCTCCACCACAAGAAACCTGGGCAGCGCCGCCAGCCGCTCCACCAAGTCCGCAAAGCCCTGGGCCGTCTGCCGCAGCCGGGCCATGATGGCGTTGGAGCGCTCCACCACCGCGTCGGGCACCCACTCAGGATAGGCGCAGCCGCAGCCCGCACTTTCTTCGCTGCGAGCGAGTTCCGTTTCCACGTTGCCCCGCAGGGCGTCGAAAGCGAGCACCGCCTCGTGCACCGCCCGGAAGGTGTCCGGCCGCACGTCGAACCAGTGGAAGTCTCCATTGAACACCACCCGGGCGGCAGGCTCTCGGGCGGCAAGCCCGAGCACCGCCTCCAGCGCTTGGGGGTTTCCGTACAAGCCGCCCACTACGTAAAGGACCTCGGCGGCGAAATCCGCCGGGCGGTTCAAATCCCGCGGCTCGTAACGGTAATCCAGGGGACAATTGCGCCCCGGAATGGACCTCGCTTCCTCCATGGCAGAGCACCTCGGCGAATGAGCTCAAGTTTTTGTCGCTCCATCCGGGGAAAATCTTACGCCCCGGGGCGCGGGCGAAGCGCCGCTGGGAAATAACCGTCCGACGCCCGGGTAAGAGAAAGGCGCCTTGCGGGCGCCTTTCTCGACGAGCCCGTCGGCAACGGCAGCCGCTCAATCCAGTCCCGGGTTCTCCACGGGCTGACCCACCTGGTGATGGGCCATCATCTCTAGGGCCTTCACCATGCCCGAATGGTCCCACTTCGCTCCGCCGTTGGCCACGCAGGCGTTAAACAGCTCCTGGGCAGTAGCCGTGTTGGGCAGAGACACCCCCAAGGCACGAGCGCCAGTCAGTGCCAGGTTGAGGTCCTTCTGATGCAGCTCGATGCGGAAACCCGGATCGAAAGTGCGCTTGATCATACGCTCGCCATGGACCTCCAGGATTCGCGATGAAGCGAACCCGCCCATCAAGGCCTGGCGCACCCGGGCCGGATCTGCTCCCGCTTTAGAGGCGAATACTAAGGCTTCCGCCACTGCCTCGATGGTGAGGGCAACAATAATCTGGTTGGCCACCTTGCACGTCTGCCCGTCTCCGTTGCCCCCCACCAGGGTGATGTTCTTGCCCATGAGCTCGAACAAGGGCTTTACCTTGGCGAAGGCGTCTTCGGGGCCGCCCACCATGATAGTGAGAGTGGCATTCTTGGCACCCACCTCGCCCCCCGACACGGGGGCATCCAGGTATTGGCAGCCCAGTCCGTTGATGCGCTCGGCGAACTGCTTGGTCTCGATGGGAGAGATGGAACTCATGTCCACCACGATCTTGCCCGGGGTGAGCCCCTCCGCCACTCCACCTTCGCCGAATAGGACCTTCTGTACGTCCGGCGTATCGGGCACCATGGTGATGATGACTTCCGCTTTCTGCGCCACTTCCTTGGGCGACTTGCACGCGGTCGCGCCGGCAGCCGTAAGCTCCTGGGGCACGCCGCTGCGGCTATGGGCGAAGAGGGTGTGGCCGCCCTTCACCAGGTTGAGAGCCATGGGCTTGCCCATAATGCCGAGTCCGATGAATCCCACGTTCATTGCTTTCTTCCTCCAGACGGTTCAACGCAAAAAGTCACTGCTCCCGTAGCCCATTGCCCTCGCATTTTAGGCGCCAGCCCGGTAAGGCGCGAACCAGCCGAGACCCGCCTCGGTGGTGGTGGCCGGCTTATATTCGCACCCGATCCAGCCTGTATAGCCGATTCGATCCAGGTGGGCGAAAAGGAACGGATAGTTGATTTCCCCCGTTCCCGGCTCATGCCGTCCCGGGTTGTCGGCGAGCTGCACGTGGGCGATCAGCTTCAGGTTCTTCTCCATGGTGCGCGCCAGGTCGCCCTCCATGATCTGCATATGATAGATGTCGTATTGCAGGAACAGGTTGTCCGACCCCACCTCCTCAATGATGGCTACCGCCTGGGCCGTGTGGGTCAGGTAGAAGCCCGGAATGTCGATCGTGTTGATCGGCTCGATCAGAAGCTTTATCCCTGCTTTTTTGAGTTCAGCGGCGGCGAACTTGAGATTGTCGACGAAGGTCTGGCGGACTTTGTCCAGGGCCACTCCTGCGGGGGTGATCCCGGCGAGGCAGTTCAACTGCCTGCAGCCCAGGGTCGTGGCGTATTCGATGGCCTTGCCCACCCCCTCCTGGAATTCGCCCACCCGGTCCGGATGGCAGGCGATCCCCCGCTCTCCCTTGCCCCAATCCCCCGCCGGAAGGTTGTGCAGCACCTGTACCAGCCCGTGGCGCTCCAGGCGCTCCTTGAGCGCCTTCTTGTCGTAAGGATAAGGAAACAGGTATTCCACGCCCCGAAAACCGGCCCGGGCTGCAGCGGCGAACCGGTCCAGGAAATCGACCTCGTTGAACATCATGGTGAGATTGGCGGCAAATTTCGGCATACGGGATCCTCATTGTGAAAAAAGCTGATTCCTCGCCCGGCTGCCCAGCCAGGGCGAGGGGGAGAGACTTCTCATGATAACCGGCGAGAGCCTGCGGGCGACAGGGCGTTCGCTTCGTCGGGGAGGAGAAGGACCCGCCGCCCTGAGCCCGCAGGCACGGCGGCTTAGGCCGTCGCCGGTTCCTTAGCGCCTGTGCGATCCTCGATCGGCTCGAACTCCTTGATCTGATCGATCTCGGGACCCATGGCGATGTTGGTCGCCCGCTCGGTGATCACTTCCACGACCACCGGAACTTTGTGCTCGTTGGCGAGCTGCCTCGCTTCCTCTAAGGCGGCAGCGAGCAGGTTGGGATCGAACACGCGGATCGCCAGGCAACCGAAGGCCTCGGCCGCTTTCACGTGATCGACCCCGTACTCCCCGATTTCGGGCGCGTTGATATTCTTAAACGAGAGCTGCACTTCGTAATCCATGCCATAGCCCAGCTCCGCCTGGCGGATCAGGCCCAGGTAGGCGTTGTTGAGCAGCACCAGGATGAAGGGAACCTTGTACTGGGCCGCGACCGCCAACTCCTCGATCAGGAATTGGAAGGAATAGTCACCCACGATGCCCACCACTTCTTTATCGGGGCAGGCGAGCTTCGCACCAGTGCAGGCCGAGATTTCCCAGCCAAGGGGACCTGCCTGGCCGCACACCAGGTAATGGCGCGGCCGGTTGATTCTCTGGAACTGTCCAGAGGCGATCTGGTACAGGCCGATGGCGGTGACAAACACGGTGTCATCGCCGAATACCTTGTTCACTTCTTCGAACACCCGCTGGGGCTTGATCGGGATATTGTCGAAATGGGTCTTGCGGTGCATGGTGCGCTTGCGCTCCTGCGCTTCGGCCACCCAGGCGCTGCGATCAGCGAGTTTGCCCGCCGCCTTCCATTCCTTGGCCACCTCCACGAACAGCTCCAGGGCGAACTTGGCGTCGGAGACGATGCCCAGGTCTGGGCAGAACACACGCCCGATCTGGGTCGGCTCGATGTCTACATGGACGAACTTGCGCCCGCGGGTGAAGACGTCCACGCTGCCCGTCATACGGTTAGCCCAGCGGTTGCCGACTCCCAGTACGAAGTCGCTGCGCAGGAAGTTGGCGTTACCGTAACGGTGCTGGGTTTGCAGTCCCACCATCCCGGCGTTGAGGGGATGGTCGTCGGGGAGCGCACCCCATCCCATGAGGGTCGGCACCACCGGGGTCTGAGTGATTTCGGCGAATTCCTTAAGCAGGTGGCACGCGTCGGCGTTAATCACCCCGCCGCCGGCGATGATTAGCGGCCGCCGGGCCTCCATCATCATGGCAAGCGCCTTCTCGATCTGGTGGCGGTGAGCCCGGGGCTTGAACACTTCCAGGGGCGCGTCGGCCTCCGGATCGTACTCGATCATCTCTTTTTGCACGTCGAGGGGCAGGTCGATGAGCACGGGCCCCGGCCGTCCCGAACGCATGATGTGGAAGGCGTGCCGGAAGGCCCAGGGTACCTGGGCTGCCTCCATCACGGTGACAGACCACTTGGTCACTGGGCGGACGATCGAGGCGATGTCCACCGCTTGAAAGTCTTCCTTATGAAGCTTCGCCCGGGGCGCCTGGCCAGTGATGCACAGAATCGGCACCGAGTCCGCCATGGCGGAATAAAGGCCGGTCACCATGTTGGTGCCGGCAGGGCCGGAAGTGCCAATGCACACGCCGATCTTGTCTTTCCTCGCCCGCGTGTAGCCCTCGGCCGCGTGGGTGCCTCCCTCTTCGTGCCGCACCAGGACGTGCTTGATGGAACTCTTGCGCAGCGCGTCGTACAGCGGCAGGATCGCAGCCCCCGGCACGCCGAAAGCGAGATCGATCCCTTCGCTTTCCAAGACCTTCACTGCCGCTTCCGCGGCGGTCATCTTCGCCATAGCGACCTCCTAACGGTATTTCGGAATATGAAATGATGTATTGTTATGTGGAATCAAGCATAGCACCGCAGATTGCGAAATGCAAATAATATTTCCATAATATGAAATTATGGTGGCCATAAGCGGCTGCGCCGCAGAAATGCCGCCGCCCGTCGGAAGCACGCACCTCGGTCGCTGTTTTCTGGGCTGCTAGCGCAGAAGGACCCTCGTTTCTTTTGGCGGGCTTAGTCCCAAGTCGGCGGGCTATTTTTCGTCTAGAGAAGGTAGCCGAAGGCCTCAACGAATCCGGGTCGTGAAGAAGGAAACCTCGAGCTTGACGAATCCCCAGCGGGCTTTTACGCTTTTGGTCTGACAACCAGGCCACTTGATAGCCCGGTCGCGAAGTAATAATAACTGTTTGATTTACATCGCTAGTTGGATATCGTCACGGTCATGGAAGCTCTGCAGGAAGTCATCCGACCGGCTTGTCTGAGCGAAACGGTGATCCGAGCGCTCCAGGGGCTCATCCGGGACGGCACATTTCGACCCGGCGACCGGTTGCCCACCGAGCGGGAGCTGGCGGAGCGCTTCGGGGTGAGCCGGGCCGTAGTGCGGGAAGCGATCGCCTGCCTGAAGGCCGATGGCTACGTGGTCACCCGCCAAGGGGCCGGAGCCTACGTGGCGGCCCGGCCGGAGCTGCTGAGCTTTAAGCTCGCCCCCCACGACCCGCTGGACCTGCAGGAGCTGGGCCATATCTTCGAGCTACGCATGTCGGTGGAAGCCACCGCCGCGGAGCTAGCAGCCCTCCGGCGCACGTCCCAGGACATCGAGAAAATCGCCCGCCCCCTGGCGGCCATGGACCAAGCTCTCGCGGGTCAGGGAAACGGCTCGGAAGCGGACAACGCCTTCCACCGGGCAATCGCCGCCGCCGCCCACAACCCTTACCTGGAGCGGCTGGTGGCCCTCATCGGTCACCCTTTCGCCGACAGCCGCCGCCCCACTTGGAGCGAGGCGAACCTGGCCCGGGCCGCCCAATCGGAACACCAGCGGCTCTTCCAGGCCATCGTCGCCGGAGACCCGGATGCTGCTCGGGAAGCAGCCCGGGCCCACCTCCTGAATGCGGCCGCCCGGCTAGGGCTCGCCGCCATGGGATTCGCCCCCTGGCCCGCCCGCCCCCGGGAGGACCTCCCAAAGCCGCCGCCGGTCGAAGACGGGACCCCCGCCGAGAAACCCACGCCTTGATCCAAGCCCGGAGGTATCCATGCCCCACGCAGAACGGGCATTCCTTCGAACCTCTCCCCACTCCCTGGTGGAGCGGCTGCGCCGCCTGGTGGGTCCCGACAACGTGCTGTCTGAGCCGGAAGAGCTACGCCCCTACGAGTGCGACGGACTCACCGCGTTCCGGCAGGTGCCCGGAGTTGTCGTTCTACCAGAGACCGAGGACCAGGTGGTGCAAATCCTGCGCCTGTGCCACGGGGAAGGCGTCCCGGTGGTCGCCCGCGGCGCTGGTACTGGTCTCTCCGGGGGGGCCCTGCCCCTTAAAGAGGGCGTCCTCCTTTCTTTAGCCAAGTTCATGCGCATCCTGGAGATCGATCCCCTGGCCCGCACTGCCCGGGTGCAGCCGGGGGTGCGCAACCTGGCGGTCTCCGAGGCCGCGGCACCCTATGGGCTCTATTACGCCCCTGACCCCTCCAGCCAGATCGCCTGCACCATCGGCGGCAACGTAGCGGAGAACTCTGGCGGCGTGCATTGCCTGAAGTACGGCCTCACCGTGCACAATGTGATGAAGGTGCGCACCGTCACCATCGAAGGCGACATCGTGGAGTTCGGCGCTGACGCCCTGGACGCGCCGGGTTACGACTTGCTTGCCCTCATGACCGGCTCAGAGGGGATGCTGGCCGTCATCACCGAGGTCACGGTGAAACTACTGCCCGTGCCTGAAACCGCCCAAGTGGTGATGGCGGCTTTCGATAGCCTCGAGAAAGCCGGCGAAGCCGTGGCTGCGGTGATTGCCGCCGGAATCGTGCCCGCGGGGCTGGAGATGATGGACCGGCTCACCACCCGGGCGGTGGAGGACTTCGTGCACGCGGGATACAACCTGGACGCGGAGGCAATCCTATTGTGCGAGTCGGATGGCACCGCGGAAGAAGTGGCCGACGAAATCGCCCGGGTCACCGAGGTCATGAAAGCCAGCGGCGCGACGGAAATTCGCATCTCCCGGGACGACGCGGAACGGTTGCGGCTTTGGGCCGGCCGCAAGGCCGCCTTCCCCGCTGCCGGTCGCATATCGCCCGACTATTACTGCATGGACGGCACCATCCCCCGCAAGAAGCTGGGCGAGGTCCTGAAGGGTATCGAAGCGCTCTCCCGGGAGTATGGCCTGCGTTGCATGAATGTCTTCCATGCCGGTGACGGCAACCTCCATCCTCTCATTTTGTACGACGCCAACGTGCCCGGGGAGCTAGAGAAGGCGGAAGAGTTCGGTGGCCGCATTCTGGAAATGTGCATCGCCGCGGGAGGCACCATCACCGGGGAGCACGGGGTAGGGGTGGAAAAGCTCAACCAAATGTGCGTCCAATTTCGCGCCGCAGAGCTAGAGGCATTTCACCGCATCAAGCACGCCTTCGACGAGCGCGGATTGCTCAATCCAGGCAAGGCAGTACCGACCCTCGCCCGCTGCGCAGAATTCGGGCGCATGCACGTGAAAGCGGGGCAGGAACGCTTTCCGGACCTGCCCCGCTTCTGAGCGCCGCTCGTCGGGTCTGATCCATGCAAGAGATAGTCGATCGCATCGCCGAGGCTTTGCGCCGGGCATCCGTAGAACGCACACCACTGCGCATTGTCGGCGGCGGCACGAAGCGCTTCTATGGCGGCCCCGTGACCGGCGAGAGCCTGAACGTCGCCGCTTACCAGGGCATCGTGGACTACGAGCCTTCCGAGCTAGTGCTCACTGCCCGTTGCGGCACGCCGCTCCGGGAGGTGGAAAGCGCCCTGGCGCAGCAGGGACAGATGTTGCCTTTCGAACCTCCCCATTTCGGTGAAGCCGCCACCTTGGGCGGATGTGTCGCTGCCGGGCTCTCTGGCCCTCGGCGCGCCACGAGCGGCGCGGTACGCGACTACGTGCTCGGGGTCCGCATGCTAGATGGGCGCGGCACTGACCTCTCCTTCGGCGGGCGGGTGATGAAGAACGTGGCGGGCTACGACGTCTCGCGCCTGATGGCAGGCTCCCTGGGAACCCTGGGTGTCATCCTGGAGGTGTCCCTGAAAGTCCTGCCCCGGCCCCGGGCCGAGTGTACCCTGCGCCTGGAAATGGACGAGGCGAAAGCCATCGAGACCATGAACGTCCTCGCCGGCAAGCCGCTGCCCATCTCCGCCACCTTCCATCACGAAAGCCTCCTTTGGATCCGCCTTTCAGGGGCCGAAAGCGCCATTCGCGCCGCGCGTGCGAAGATCGGCGGCGAGGAGGTGGCTGAGGGTGAAGCCTTCTGGACTGCGGTGCGGGAGCAAACGCTTCCGTTTTTCGCCTCGAGCCCCCGCCTATGGCGGCTGTCCATCAAGTCCACCACGCCGCCCCTTGCCCTCGGTCCCCAGGCGATCGAGTGGGGCGGCGCTTTGCGCTGGATCGCCTGCGACGCCCCGGCGGCGGAGGTTCGCGCCGCCGCCCAGGGATCGGGCGGCCACGCCACCCTATTCCGCGGCGCGGACGGGATAATCCCCCCCTTTCATCCCCTACCCGCGGCCCTGGAACGTATCCACCGGCGGCTCAAGCAGGCCTTCGACCCGGCCGGGATCCTGAACCCGGGGCGGCTCTATCCCGGCATGTGAACCGCAATGGAAACCCATCTCGCCGAATTCATCCGTCATAGCTCGGAGGGCCGGGAAGCAGAAGCGATTCTGCGAGCTTGCACCCACTGTGGCTTTTGCACCGCTACCTGTCCCACCTACCAACTCCTCGGCGACGAGCTGGACGGCCCCCGCGGCCGCATCTATCTCATGAAGCAAGTGCTGGAAGGAGCGCCGGCGACGAAAAAGGTGCAATTGCACCTGGACCGCTGCCTCACCTGCCGCGCCTGCGAGACCACCTGTCCTTCGGGAGTGAAGTATGGGCGGCTTGCCGATATCGGCCGCGCCGTCATCGAACGGCAAGTGGGCCGGGACCTGGTCGAGCGGCTCGTTCGCGGTGCCCTGCGGGCCGCTCTCCCCAGACCCTGGATTTTCAATCCCCTGCTGCGGCTCGGGCAACTTGTGCGACCGCTTTTGCCGCCCGCCCTGCGAAAAAGCGTGCCGCCCCGCCAGGTCCCGACGCTGTGGCCGGCGCCCCGCCACCCGCGGCGCATGGTGGCGCTGGACGGCTGCGTGCAGCCGGGAATTGCGCCCAACATCAACGCTGCGGCTGCCCGGGTTCTGGACCGCCTGGGCATCTCGCTCCTGCGAGCGCAGCATCCTGCCTGCTGCGGCGCCGTCCCCTACCACCTGAACGCCCAGGAAGAAGGGTTAGATTACGCCCGGAGGCTTATCGATGCCTGGTGGCCCTATCTCGAACAGGGAGCGGAAGCGATCGTAATCACTGCCACCGGCTGCGGGGCCATGGTGGCCGAGTACGGCCACCTGTTGCGCCACGACCCCAGCTACGCGGCCAAGGCAGCGAAGGTCTCGGCGCTCGCTAAGGACATAGGCCAAGTGGTCGCCGCGGAGCGGGAGCGCATTGCCACGCTCCTCCAGGGGAAGCCCAAGCCCAGGCTCGCCTTCCATGCCCCGTGCACCCTGCAGCACGCATTGAAGCTCCGGGGAACGGTGGAAGAGCTGCTGCGGGGCGTGGGGTTCACCCTGACGTACGTGCCAAACGCCCATCTTTGCTGTGGCTCGGCGGGCACCTACTCCCTTCTGCAGCCACAGCTCTCCCAGCAGCTACTGCGCAACAAGGTGGCGGCCCTCGCCTCAGGCAAACCCGAGCTCATTGCCACCGCCAACATTGGCTGCCTTACCCACTTGAGCAGCGGCACAGACCTGCCCGTCAAGCACTGGATCGAGGTGCTGGACGAGGCCCTGGCCTCTTGACGCCGCTCATTCCACGTCTGCCCGGACATTTCCCACGATACTTGGCGGCAGGGCAAATCCTGCGGCCATGGACCGTGTCCACTCTCGCCCCCGACCACCCGACGCCACGGTGTGCCGAGATCTCGGCGTAGAAGCCTTGTCCCCAAACGCTCTTTTAAGAGACCTGGCTCGAACCTGTCACCATTCGGAATGCCGTGGCGTCCTGGGAGAGGGGCAGCGGGGAGAGTTTCTGGCTTTCCTCCAGCCTGAGGTGCACGAACGCGAGCGCCAGGAAGAGGAATACGGCGTCGTAGCCCCCGGCCACCACCACGTATAGAGGCGCCGCGCTCGTTGCCGGCGGTCATGGCCTGGCCAGCCAGCGGCAACATGGCGGTGTTTAGCAAAGTGGAACAGGCCCTCAGCCAGAGCAAAAGCGAGTACCGCCCGAGAGGCCAGCACCTCTAACAGGCCGGAAACCTGCCCCGCTTCCCCATCCTCGCTGATCTTGGCGCCGCGGGCCAGCGCCGGGCCCACTTCATCGCCGCGGATCAGCAGGATGGCGACGAGGCTCGCCAGGGCGAATCCGGGCACGGCGTAGAACAGCCATCCACGCACCACAAAGCGGGCGAGTAAGCCAACCACTAGGGCGGCGACAACTTCCCGGCATGGTTCAACATCCCATTGCAAGCCCGGCACCGGGAGAGCCTGCGATAGCCGACCCATCCAAGGCCTTCTTCATCAGGTCAGTCGTTCGAACGCTCCAGCTCGCAGAGGAGCTGGGGCTTCCCGGTCTTAATCCCTTCTTCATCAGGTCAGTCGTTCGAACTCCCATCGCATACGATTGGGGATGGCTAGGCTCGTCTTAATCCCTTCTTCATCAGGTCAGTCGTTCGAACTTCAGCGGCCGAGCGGAGTCAGTGAGATGAAGGTCTTAATCCCTTCTTCATCAGGTCAGTCGTTCGAACCTAGGCTGGCACGCGTCTTGCATGAAGTCGAATGGTCTTAATCCCTTCTTCATCAGGTCAGTCGTTCGAACAAACCGTTTGGAGGAGAACGACCGGACATCCGGGTCTTAATCCCTTCTTCATCAGGTCAGTCGTTCGAACGGGGAGGCAACCTGATCCGGTTCGTCCGCCGAGGTCTTAATCCCTTCTTCATCAGGTCAGTCGTTCGAACCCCTCCTCTGGGCGGGCTCCGACCCTGCTGTTGTGTCTTAATCCCTTCTTCATCAGGTCAGTCGTTCGAACCGTCCGACGCGTGGAGAACGGCCTCGGTGAGTTGTCTTAATCCCTTCTTCATCAGGTCAGTCGTTCGAACTGGATCGACTTCGCGAGGGCCCACGATCGGCCCGTCTTAATCCCTTCTTCATCAGGTCAGTCGTTCGAACCGAGCTGGAGCTCCCCGTCATTCGCCTTCTTCTGTCTTAATCCCTTCTTCATCAGGTCAGTCGTTCGAACTCTTCCCAGGAGGCATTATGGCTGACCTACTCCCGTCTTAATCCCTTCTTCATCAGGTCAGTCGTTCGAACCGGGATACAATCTCGCCCGTGTCAGGGCCATCGGTCTTAATCCCTTCTTCATCAGGTCAGTCGTTCGAACCGACTCGAAGACGGAGTAGACACGACTGAGCGGTCTTAATCCCTTCTTCATCAGGTCAGTCGTTCGAACCTGGCTCGGGCAGAAGAAGGGGGTAGACCTGACGTCTTAATCCCTTCTTCATCAGGTCAGTCGTTCGAACAGGAAGCGGATCTGATCCTCTCCCATCCCGTGGGTCTTAATCCCTTCTTCATCAGGTCAGTCGTTCGAACCTACCCCCCTGCTAAAGCCAGGGGTCTCCTGTCTTAATCCCTTCTTCATCAGGTCAGTCGTTCGAACCCCTCCAGGCGCCGCGTGTGCCTCTACGAGGTGTGTCTTAATCCCTTCTTCATCAGGTCAGTCGTTCGAACCCTGACCGGGGAGAAGGAAGCGCGCCTTTTCCCGTCTTAATCCCTTCTTCATCAGGTCAGTCGTTCGAACGGATCGCGTGATCGAAGTCGCGCCATGAGGGTACGGTCTTAATCCCTTCTTCATCAGGTCAGTCGTTCGAACCTTCCCACACCCCGAGATGCATCCCACTCTTCAGTCTTAATCCCTTCTTCATCAGGTCAGTCGTTCGAACCGCGGAAGGCGACAAGACGCTCAACGCGCTGCAGTCTTAATCCCTTCTTCATCAGGTCAGTCGTTCGAACCCCTGGTGGGCCCCACCGGGGCTGGGAAGACCAGTCTTAATCCCTTCTTCATCAGGTCAGTCGTTCGAACGCTTGTTCCCGCCCTGGTCGGTCCGACCGGGGCGGTCTTAATCCCTTCTTCATCAGGTCAGTCGTTCGAACCCCTGCTGCGCGCCATTCTGCTCCATCCCGCTGTCTTAATCCCTTCTTCATCAGGTCAGTCGTTCGAACAGCGCGTCCAGAGTGCATCGCCGCGGTGCTGACGCGTCTTAATCCCTTCTTCATCAGGTCAGTCGTTCGAACATACATCCCCGTCTCCTATGACTGGGGATGGCGTCTTAATCCCTTCTTCATCAGGTCAGTCGTTCGAACAGTGCCCAGCTATCGCACAAACCAAGGACTTCATGTCTTAATCCCTTCTTCATCAGGTCAGTCGTTCGAACTGCAGGCCGCCGAAAAACCTTTCGGAAAGCGGACTTGCCCGCATAGTTGGCGAGAATAAAAAACCATTTCCATGTTAACCAGACACAGGTCTAGAAACTCAAGGGGCGAAAATGAATGCTCCAAGTCTCCGAGAGTCTTGCTTAAGCCACTGTAATCTACAAGGACGTCCGAGTAGTGAGCAGTGGTAATTTCCATGATCGGTTATCCCAAGATGGCTAACGGGGCGGCGGATGAGCCGTGGCCCTTAGGGCCATCGGTTCCATCCGTTGGTTCGGTCGCCGCAGGCGGCTGCAACCAGCGGGGCTCAGCCGCCGCCCCGTTCGCCCGACCGCCCGAACCCCCCTCCCCCGCTCCGTGAAGTCTCCACCCCCTGCTGCTTTGAAGGGTGTGGCTTGCAATTCATCCGCCTGCGGTCGGGCGAACGGATTTGCGCTTCACCTGCGCCGCGCAGCGCAGCGGCGTCAGGTGCAAGCGCGGGTTGGGCGGCGACCTTACAGAACTGAAATTTCACTGCAGACTCTTCACTCAAAGATACCAAGGATGTCCCAACGATCTGGGCCAGACCACATCCGGGGTCGGCGACCCCTTCGGACCGCCGCGCAGGCGGGGACGGCAGGCAAGACGCCTTGACCTTCACGTCCACGGCCAGCCCTCACCGATTAGGAATCAACGACCACTTGAAATTCTGCGCAATGAAGCGCTTGAACGCCTCGCCTGTGGGTTGCAGGCTGCCATCCAGGTTGACCAATCCCTTCGCCTGCGGCCCATCCAGGCCGAACCACACGGCAATGGGCAGGACCAACTCCACCACCTTGGCCATCACCGCCGTCGTCTGGTTGGGGTCGTCGGTGAATTGGCCGATCTCATTGGTGATGACCGGCAGGCCCGTCTGCGCCCTGAGATAAGCGACGGCCTCCCCCAGCGCACGGGCATCGGCGATATACCAGTGGAAGTTCACGTAGTCCACACCGGCGGCGCGATACGTCTGCAAGAGCGCCTTGCCCTTGGCAATTTGCTCGCGCGCCCTGGCAGAGTTCAGTTGCTTTTGATGCTCCGGCAGCAGAGTTCTGGCGGCGAAGTCTCGGGCACGGTCCGATTGCCCCGTTTCCAGATAATGGTCGTAGACCAGAAGGGCCACCAGCGTGCTGACCAGCCCGCCGTTGGTGCAGGCGATACCCTTTTGGTGCGCCACTTGGCAGGCGGCCTTCAATTGGGCGCCGTAGTCCTCTGGGGTACCGGTGTAGAACAGGGCCGAGTTCTCCTCGTTCTCCACCGCCAGGACCACCGGGCGATATTTATCCAGGACCTCTCCCAGCGTGCGCTGATAGGCAGCCAGGTCACCGGGCGGAGAGGTCGGCAACGGGCCGTTGTTGCGCACGGTCAGGACGAGCTTGAAACCCGCTTTCAGCGCGATATCGCACTCAGAGCAGGTCCCGTTCCATTGATCCAGGAAGATGGAAGCGGGCCGGAAATAGACAGCCCCCAGCGCTTTGGCGATATGCATCCCCTGGGACGAGCGCACCAGCCGCGATGGTAGCATCACCCCAAAGGGATTCTGCATTGAAGAGGAGACCGCCCGCTCCGAAAGGGCAGGTTCAACAAAGATGGGGTTTACCTCAACTGACAGCGCGGCTGAATTGGCGGTAGTGGTTTTACCAGAGTGGTCTGTCACCGTCACCTGGGATGCGGCAATGGGCAAGCGCACGGTTTTTGACTCTGTGCTCCATACGACATAGATTTCTTTCCCGCTTCTTCTGCCAAACTTGTAGCCCCACACGCCGTCCCCTAGATTGAGCTTCTCTGCGCTCACCACATCGGCCAGTTTCGCCACCGTCACCTGATACGCTCTTGCAGGCGCCCCGATCGTCCTGTCTGGCTTAAGCAACCCCCGCGCATATGTGCCTCGGTCCGTCAACGGGAAGTAAATGATGGTTTGCGCCCCTTCCGCTGCCGAGATGGTCAGGACCTTGGTCACGCTTCGGGCGTGCTCATTCACATCATAGGGAAGATTCTTATCTAGACCATAGCCGATCTCCCAGGCCTGAATCGGCTTTGTGCAGTTGTTCGCACGCATCTTTTCATGGATCCAGTCATACACCTCCTCCATCGTCTGCCAGCCCTGATAATCATGCAGTTGGAAGATATCGTAATAGGGGCAATATTCCTTAAACCGGGCTTCGCTTAAGGCGATTGTTTTTTGTGCTACCGGATTAGCCAGCATCGCCTTCAATTGTTTTTCGTTGTCCACCGGCAGAAACTGCCTGAAGCCTCCCACGTGGTTCTGAGTGTATCTTTTCAAAAAGTCAATCGCTTCAGCGGTCTTCCCTGCTTTATACAGACTATCCGGGATGGTGAAAGCATAGGCCAGGCCGGCCATGCCGCTGTCCAGGATTTTCGCCTTGCGATCAACACTTTTAATGGCTTGCGTAGTTTGAGACAGGAGCGTGCCATAGTCCTCAACCGTGCCCTTCCAGGAGAAACCGGAGACCTCATTGCCGATACTGTAGTAAGTGACCTTTCCTTTCAGTGCCGCAACGAGCTCCCGCACGCTTGCCAGGTAGGCGGCCATATCGGCAGGCAACGTGAAGCCCGCGCCGCTTTTGGGCAGTTCTGGGTCGTTCATACCGCTGGCGCCGATTGCTTCCGACCTGGCATTGGGCATGAGATGCACATAAATGTCCAGCCCACCGGTCCGCTCCCTGATCATGTTGACCAGTTGGCGCGCATGATTGACGTTAAACCGGCTGCCAGGGGCCGGATATAGCCAGAGGGTGGTCACCCTGGCCCCAAGAGAGCGGATGATGGCGGCATCCGGCGTCGTATTCCGCGCAAAGACGACGTGCACACCGAAGGTGGGCGACACAGCAACGGCCGACCCCGGCGAGGTGGTCATCGCTTCTTCAGGGATGCGGCCCGGCTGACTATGGGCAGAGGAGGGGAAGAGCAGACCGAGGACGAGTAAAACAGCCATCACAGCTTTGAGTGTGTCCATTATAACGACCCAATTCCAGTAGAGCAAAAATTGGATCGGCCGTCTAGCAATTTAGCTTCCGTTATGCTGGATGTAAAGGACGCCAGCGCAGCCGGCTCCCTGCCCTCGAGAAGCTGGATACCATCAGGGAGCGCTTTTGTGCCGAGGGACGAAAACTCCGGTCGTTCCGGCACCTGGTAGATCCGGACGTCGTCAGCCTTAGGGTCGATCAGGTCCGCGAGAGCCGCTCGGATCGCGCCGATTTGGGCGGCCCGAGCTCGCGTCACAAACACCGAGTACTGCACCGGAACGGCTTTCGACTTCAGGTAGCGGTGTACCCGCGCGAGCCGTTTTGGATCGGCGATGTCATAGGCAATTAGCCAAGTTCGGGTTGTGTTCAGCGCCATTCTTCTAGCAGCGACTTGAGATAGCGGTGCAAGTGTCCGATAATCGCTTCGCAAAGCGCAGTCAGCGAGAACACGAAAGCATGGAACACCCGCAGGATTGCGGGGCCCTCGAAACGGGCGGCTTCCCCAAGCCCCTGCCACTCGAGCTGGAGGGCAAGCTCGAGGAGTCGCGAAACGTCCTCGAGAAGCTGAAGCGCCTCTCCGCGAAAACCCCAATACGCCGCGCGGAGTCCCGCTTTATGGAGCCGCTCGGCGGCCGCAGCGCGAATCGCCGCTGCGATCAGGCCATCCGGTGCCAGAATTTCCGGCCGCTCATCCAGGTACACGTACCGGCGCTTGATCTCGCGCAGCGTGTCCTGCGCCAATGGTTTACCGGCCTCTTCCCGGCTTCGCTGCCACTGGGCGAAGACGCGCATGCGCTCCGCGCGCAGCCAGTCGGCGTAACGCTCCCGCCAATCCGGGCGATCGACGAATTCCTCCAGCTCGCGGCTCAGCCTGGAAGATGCCCGCACCGCAGGAAGTACGTAGCCCACGGGGGTGTCCTCGGTCCCAGTAAGCACCACCGGGATGCCGTGTTCGAGGCAGGCCGCCAGCGCCCTCGCCCGCCATTCGACGCTTGCCGAGGAAATCACCCGCGAGACACGCGCCAGGGGGTATAGGGCGTCTGCCCGGTTTTGGGCTCTCACTAGCAAAGCAGGCCCGTCAAGATCTACGAAAGTGCGGCCCGTCGCACGCACGTAAAGCGGCCGGCGGGCGATCACGTCTTTGCGAGAGGTCGCGATTGGGCCGCTCTGCCCTCTGACTAGGACAGGGTTCAACCCGATCCTTTCTCCAATGGCCCCCATCCCTTGGTCCTGAACAGATCAGTACTCCTGCTCGTCTTCTAAAAAAGGTTCGAGCTGCGCTTCCCCTTGCTCTTTCAGCCTGCGCGCAAGCAGCGCGCACTCGCGCCGAAGCAGCCGTCGCACAGGCGGCGCGAAGATTTCGTAGTCCTGGTAGAAATGTTCCCGCCCCGCCTTGTGCAGCAGGCAGGCGCCCTTGTCCGAAACAAAGTGGTCTGAGCGAAGCCGTCGCTCGCGAAACAAGCCCCACACCCAGCCATCGACGCGTGGCCTCAGCGATTCCACCAGGTCGCATGCCAGGGACTCGCGACCGAAGGCCGGCCGGTGGTAAAAACCGATGAGCGGGTCAAGTCCTGCCATATGACACGCCCGCACCGCTTCAAAATGCACCAGCGTATAACCAAGGGATAGGCACGCGTTCACAGGGTCGCGCGGTGGGCGGCGGTTGCGGCCACGGAAGCCGAGACTTTCCGGAAACAGAGACGCCATCCCCCGAAAATAAGCCGACGCAGCAGCGCCTTCCATACCACGGATGCGGGCGGTATCAGGGTCGATCTCACCACGCAGACTCGACAGAGCGCCCTCTATCGCGCAAAGCGCATCGGTGAGCGCCTTTCTGCAGTCTGGCCGCGCGTCGAGCGCTTTTCTGAGCAAACCCGCCTGCGCCCGAACCTTGCCGTAGACCAGTCGTCGCGCCCAGCGCCCGCACCATTCTGCGTCCGTAGCGAGCCGGTACTGGCCGAGGCGCACAGCCACATCCGAGTGCCCGCGTCCGAGAAGAAAGGCCACGCGTCGGCTCTGGCGGCGCGATAAAAGCACGACAGCTACGCCTTCTTCGGCAAGTCGCGTCAGCACACCCGTGTCAAGGCGCACCGTACCTTGTAGAACGATCCGCTCCACCAGATTGAGCGGCACCGTACCGCGACGCTTGCCGCCTTCATACAAGGCGAGCGCAGCGCCATCCCCGCGGACTTCCAGGTTCGAGCGGTCAAGCACCAGCGTTGCCATGTCTCAGCCGAAATAAAAGTAGGGTGGATCCGTCGGCTCAGTACCGATCCCGAGGGTATATACCCGCGAGCGGGGGTCGAGCCGGAGCAACAGGAAGCTGTCTTCCGCCTCGTTCAGCACCTGCGCCATGCCAAGCAACAGATCCGCCCTTTCCGCCGGCGTCAGAAAAATCTCGTAGACCGACTTCTGGCCACCGGTCGCGTATCCCTTCACCAGCTCCAGGCTCGCCCTGAGCCGCTTCGGGTCGGCCACGTCATACGCCGCAAGATAAAGATCGCGCTCGGGCATACCCCACCTTTTCCTAGCAATAAGACTGCGCCCCCGTGGGCGAACCTACCGGGTCTCGGAAGAAGCTTCCGCCCGGGTCTCGGTGGGCTCGATTACCGACGCCTGGCCCATCTCCACCGTGATCAAAGACGGGTAGTCGTAGGCCGCGCCGCTCGCGACGTCCACCGCGCCACCCACGATCCCGCCGAAAAGGATGTTGCCGAAGGCCATGCCCTTGGTGTAGGACTTGACTGTGGCAAGACCAGGCTCATAGGCGTCTTTTTCGCAACGTATGTGCAAGTCATCGTAGCTGCGGCGGACTACAACCGAGCCCGGCGTTGTGACAAACCAGGTGCCCTTGTCGTTGTTCAACTTGCAGCTCGCGCCGACGACTTGCAGACCCTTGTGGCGGGTTTCCACGGAAAGGCTCTGGTTGTGGCCGGTGACGATGGAGGCGCAGCCGGAAACCAGGAGACTAAGCGCCGCGGCTGGCATCGCAGTGAACACCTTCATGAAGCCCTCCTCTCGTTCGAGTGCGCGTCGAGAGGGAGCTTACGAGATCAGAGCGCGTCTCTCAGGAACGGCAAGCTTGCGGGCATGGGTCAACGGCCCATCCAGCGGCGCAGATAGTCGACCAAACCCTTGACTTTTGCACCGTCCAGCACGTCCACTTCGTTTTCCTCCGCACGTCTCCGGACTTCGTCCCCGACCTGCCGCGCAGAGAGCAGCAGGCTGCGCCTCATGATGCCGCCAATGCTTCGGGAGAGCTGAGCAAGCTTATAGATATAGTCGGCGTCTTTAGCCGTGTCGCGTCCGAAGCGGGAAGTCTTACACTCGATAACGAGCAGGCGGTTACGATGGACAACCGCAGCGTCCAACTCGTTGCGAGTTTTTCCGCTGACGGTCTCGACCACGAGGTTTACTGCCCAATCGCTAGGGCGCAAGTGGCACAGTTTGATCCAGGCGTATTCCTCAAGCCAGCCACCGCGGAAATAGCGAGCCGCCTCGCGGCTGCCGAACACGATCTGGGTCTCCCCGTCTCATCGAAGTAGGCCGAGCTTTTGGGCCTCTCGCAAGAACTGGGCGTTGCGTCCTCCCGGCGTGAAGGGCAGGCTCTGCTCAGCAATGAAGGCGTCCCCTGCTTCATTAAGCGCCTGATTGGCCAGATCGTGGGGGTGTCCCATCCATAGTTGAAGGTTGAAGGCGGCGGTTTCCCGGTGAATCCGAGAGAATCAGGTTTGCCAAAACTGGAAACTCAAGGAAAGGGAAACCGCCATGCAGGATCGTAAGGGAAAGAAGGTTGGCAACAAAGGGGCGCTGAAGGTCGTGGCGCGGCAACAGGAGGAGGCGCTGCGGGCCTGCTTCAGCGAGGGCGGGCAGCACCTGCTGCCGCTGCTGGAGCTGGTGCGCGACACCAAGGCGAGCGTGGATGAACTGATGATGGGGGCAGCCCGGCAATTCATCGAGCAGTTGCTGGTCATCTCGGCGCAGGAAGTAGCCGGGGCGAAGCATCCGGGCAAAAAGGGCGGGGAGGTGCGCTGGCACGGCAAACAGCCGGGCCGCATCACGCTGGCCGACAGGAAGCTCGCCGTCGAGCGTCCGCGCCTGCGCGCCCGGGGCGGCGGCGAGGTCGCCGTGCCGGCCTACGCGCGGCTGCAGGAGCGGCCCGATCTGGGTGAGCGCGTCCGCGACATCCTCGTTGCCGGCGTCTCCACGCGCAGATACGGCCGCGTGCTGCCGGCGATGGCGGGCACGGTGGGCATTACCAAGAGCTCGCTGTCGCGGGCGTTTGTGGCGCAAAGCCGCAAGGTTCTGGAAGCCTTGACCGCCCGCCGCTGGGACGGCGTGAACATCCTGGCCGTCTATCTCGACGGCATCGTCGTGGCCAAGGACCTGCTCACGCACCTGGTCGAGCATGGCTTGAGCCCGGAGGCTTGCCGCCTGTTCGGCATCGACGGCTCGAAGCCGTTGCGAAGCGCCGTCGAGGAAGTGTTCGGCGAGGCGGCCCAGGTTCAGCGCTGCCGCACGCACAAGATCCGTAACGTCACCGAGCGGCTGCCCAAGGCGCTGGCCGCGCAGGTCAAAAGCGTGATGCGCGCCGCCTACAAGCTGCCGGAAAGGGAAGGCAAGGCGCGCCTGCGGCAACAGGCCAACTGGCTGCAAACCGATTATCCCGACGCGGCGGCAAGCCTGCTCGAGGGGCTGGACGAGCTCTTCACGGTCAACCGGCTCGGGCTCACGCCGGCGCTGATGCGGTGTCTTGCGACGACGAACCTGATCGAGAATCCGAACGGTGCCGTGCGCCGGGTGACGCATCGGGTATGCCGCTATCGGGATGCCGAGATGGCGCTGCGCTGGACGGCGAGCGGCTTCCTGGAAGCCGAGAAGGGCTTCCGACGCCTGCAGGGACATCGCGACCTCTGGGTGCTGGCCGCGGCTCTTGGCCGTCCCGCCAAGAACACTGGCGATGCCAGCAGCAAGGTCGCGTAGCGTATGATTCACGTTCAACCGCCGCTCAAACCTTCAACTAGGATTGGGACACCGTCCAGATCGTGAGCTACCATCGAAAAGTGTGTAAATGAAAAAGGCGGCGTATTCTTTGAAATTGTTCGTTCAACAAGCAATCGCTCCGGCGCCAACCGGAGCCTCAAAGGAGACGCGACCCTTGAAGAAGAAGAAGAAGACCACAGTTGCGCAAATTGAGTCAACCGCCGTGTGTTACGGGACGCTCGAATCGTTCGCCCGGCTCAAACCTAGCGCTGGCTGCAGAATCTGCTCGAAGCCGAGGTGACGCAGTTCCTAGGGCGCGCTCGCCATGAACGCGGTGCCCGCCGCGGTTATCGCAACGGCTACGGCAAGCCCCGGCGCCTGGCTTTGACCGCTGGCACCGTGACGGTCAGACGCCCCGGGTACGCGACGTTGCCGGGGCCTTCGAGAGCAGGGTGCTGCCGCTGTTCAAGCGCCGGAGCCAGGAGCTGGGCGGGATGCTCCCCGAGCTCTACCTGCACGGGCTATCGAGCGGGGACTTCGAGGCTGCCCTGTGCAAACTCCTGGGCGAGGGAGCACCCCTGTCGGCGTCCTCGCTCGCGCGCCTCAAGGCACAGTGGAGCGCCGACTATACGGCATGGAAGCAAACCGACCTCTCCACACTCGAGCTGGTCTACGCCTTCGCCGACGGGCTCTACGTCAAGTGCGGCTTCGACGATCGCACCAAGGCCCTGCTCGTCATCGTCGGCGCCCTGAGCAACGGCGATAAGGTGCTGCTAGCCTACGAGGCGGGCGAGAGCGAGAGCAAGGAGACCTGGGGCGCGATCCTGCGCGATCTCAAGGCGCGGGGCCTCAAGCTGCCGCGTCTTACCGTGGCCGATGGCCACCTCGGCATCTGGGTGGCGCTCGGGGAACTCCACCCCGAGGGCGCCGAGCAGCTCTGCTGGAATCACAAGATCACAAACGTCCTCGACCACTTCGCCAAGAAGGACCAAGCCGAGGCGGCGGCCATGTTAAAGAGGATGATGTACGCCCCGACCCGCAGTCACTGCGAGCGCCAACGCCGAGCGTTTGCGCTGCGCTACCGCAAGACCCACCCCAAGGCCTGCGCCACGCTCGAGCGCGACTGGGAGCGGAGGGTGACGTACTACGACTTCCCCAAGGGGCGCACTGGATACACCTGCGCACGACCAACATCGTCGAGTCGCCCTTCAATGCCGTGCGGCTTCGCACCGAAGCCTCCCGGCGCTTCAAGAAAGTGCAGAACGCCGAGGCGATGATCTGGAAGCTTCTAACCGTCGCTGAGAAATCCTGGCGCAAGCTCAACGCACCAAACTTGCTGAAAGCCGTTTACGACGGCAGCCGATTCAAAGATGGAGTCGCTGTGAAGACAAGAGCTGAGGAAGCGAGGATCGCCGCCTGAAGGAATTTACACACCAATTGACGGTGGCTCCATCAGGGCAATTTCTCGAGATCCAGTTGAATTCTGGATATTGGTAGAAGAACGTCTTAATCCCTTTTTCATCAGAGCAATTTCTCGAGGTTTTTTGGCGCCAAAAAGCTGACGTTCACGACGGTTCTCTGACTCAGCAGTCGTTATAACTGTAGCATCCATCTTGCTCTCTAGCAAGAAGATGCATTTAGATCTTCTCCACACGAAACTCTTCCAACTTCGCTCCATATTCTTCCATTTCGGAAGCCGAAAGCTCCTTTCCGCGCGCGTTGGGGGGAAGTTCTAAGGATAGATACAGAAATCTCGCCCCTTTGGCGCAAACTTGCGCTGCCAGGTTCAAAGGCAAAGTGCCGATCACGGTATCTCCGGCTTTGACTTCTTCAACCGAAAGATGGTCAACGATTCGGTCAACCGTGATCCCTTGCTTTTTAGCCCACTCGGCCGCGCCAGGGTGACGAGATACAAACCAGGTCGTGGGTGAAGCGGGGGCAGAGGCGTTTTCATGTTGCGCTTGGGCAAATTCGTCAACAAAGCGGGCAAGTTGTTGGCAAATCGTGCCTGCCGGCAAAGGCTTTTTGCGAAAGCCGCCGTGTTCAATGTCGTTGCGTAGTCCCATCAATTCGCGTTCTCGGTGACCGGCTTGTTTTAGGAGGTTTTCGGCATGGCGACGTGCGGTTTCGTCAAAGCCTTCTCCCGGGCGCGCGGCACAGGGTGTGGCGTAAAGATTGACCCATCCTTCACGCAGGACGATGCCGGCTTCGGCGTAGCGCCCGAACTCAAGGTACAAGCGCGCCAAAGCCGCCATGACGCGCTGGCCTTCCTGCCCGGCAAGATGATCTTGCGCAAGGAGCAAGGCAGCTATTTTTTGTTCAAGCTCATCCAGAATCGGCGCCAACGGTGGGCTATATGCAATCAAATCATCCTTGGTTTTAGCCAAAGCGTCCGCTAACCACCTGGTCGCTGATGGATGCTTGTCACGCGCCAATAGCAGCTCGCCAGTGCGCACGGTCTTGAGAGCTTGGCTAAATGCCTCCAAAGCACTGGCGAATTTTTTGACCTGAGGCGGTGGTCCCTGGCGCGTTACCGCCCAAGTCCTGGCAAGCGTTTCACTTAGGGCTTTGGCTTTGGCGGCCAACCATTCACCCTCGCCGCTGTAAAGAAAGGCGCGAATCGCCTGCGCCCAGTCCAGAAGGTCGACAAACGCCGTCAGCTCCCAGATCGGTGTGCGGTTGTTGCCCAAATCGCGCGCTTCGAATGCTGAACTCGTGGGCATGCACGACTGTGCCAGGGGTGTGCGGTTGTTGCCCAAATCGCGCGCTTCGAATGCCCCGTAAACCACTCGGATCGCCGGCGCCGTTTTCGCCACAGCGCGCACGTACGACACCACCGCTCCGGCAAAAAACGGCTGCGAGCGAAAGCCGTGGGTGATGTCGAGCACTACTTCGTCCGAAGCCTCCATCAAGCTCTGCTGCAGGCGGTTGAAATTGTCCCACAGTTCTTGGCTCGAACGGCCATCGACAAGAGGGACAAAACGAGGTTCAGGCAAACCGGCTTCAGCAAACGCTTGGGTCAAAGCTTCTCCATGCGTGTTTTGGGCTTTGTCTGTGGCCAGCACCAAGGTGTCTTGGACGTGAAGAAGCTTAGTCAGAGCAAGCGTCACATAAGGCGTGTGCACGCTTTTTTCTGGAGAGTCAAGGTAATAGCAGGTTGTCTGGTATTGGCCGGTGCCTAAAAAGCTGATCAATCGCATAAAAGCTCCACAAGCTCGATGAAGTTGTTTTGCCTGCGCACCTTGACAGCGATGCCAGAAAGCTTTTTGCGCTTCTTTAAGCGTTCAGAACGTTCAGCGCCAAGTTGCTGAAACACCTTGTGCGCATCCTGCGGTGCAGTTTTGTTGCCTTGGAGGCTGGCGATGACCTTGCTGGTGTTGGGTTGGTATTCCAGCACGGCGTTTGGCCAAACTTCCTCTCCACTCAAGCTTGGTGTCTCCGGCTCGGCACGCGAGGAGGTTGGCTTTTGTTGCATGGCTCCGTAACCTATCGAGGTCTTGGCGCCAAAGCCGAGCCACTCAAAGACATGCAGGAAAGCCTTGCTCAGTAAAGTCTTCCAGTGCTCGTTTTCCGCCAAATCAGGTGCGATGCGCCCAAGATGCGCAAGATCGCAGACCACATAAAAAGTAAACGTAGACCCCGGCGGCACGGTGAGGAAGAAGATCGGCGTGGGCTGGCCGGAGTCGTGGGGCGAATCACTGTCGTCACTCTTGCGCTCCCTATTCCGCTGATAGTAATGACTTTGGTGCGGGGTCATGACCTCCACCATGAGGCTGTCGCCTTCGATCTGTGGGATCACGTCCCAAAAAGAAAGTACGCCGCGCACGTGCTCGCTGTCCCCATCTTTAGCCTCTCGCCCAAAGAGCACATCTAGCATAGAGAGGGAAATGACGGTATCGCCAACGGTAAGGGTGTAGGCCTTTTCTGTGCTCCAGCCGTGGCTTTCTCCCCAGGCGCCGCTTGCAAGCTCTCGCGCCGCTTGGCGTAGCACACCCTTGACCCCGCTTCCAGGTAAGTAGGGCAGGCCGTAAGGATTCAAAAAAGCAAAGCCGTTTTCTAGCGGATGCTCGTTACCAAGCCCAGTGGTAAAGGGGGCAGTAGCGATGGCCTCAAGCCGCAAAAGCGCCCCGAGGGGCACGGTGGCAGCAAGGGCGGACTGTCGGGCAGCGAGAGCATTGATTACTCTCTTGTCGTTGTCAGTCAACCGTCTGGCATCGGATAAGGCACTGACCTTGTTTTCCTTCTTGACCTCGCGTTCCTGTCTTTGCTGCCCGCGGACCTCGTAGTCGAGGTCATGCGTCGTCCACAGTAGCTTTTTTGTCCTGCGATTGATTCCCCAGAGCTTGAGGTACATCCCGAAGCGCAAACCCGGCGAGGCTTGTTGAAAGTCTTGACCCAGATACTTTGGAACTGCAGCGATGGGCATGATCTTCTCCCTCACATACGGGCCGAGGCCATTTGCCTGAGCCACTTGAGCCAGGCGAAAGCCTCGGCGGTGATGGCCTGGAAGCGGCGCGCATCCTGCATGAAAAGATGCTGCATGAACCCTTCAAAGTCGGCAGGTGTGCCGCATTGCCGGTGCAGCCAGTCGCGCAGGTGCTGGCCCAAGAGTTCGTGCCGTCCGCCTTTCTGCCGCAAAAAGGCCATCACTTGCATCAGGCCGCTGTTCATGATGAGGGCCGGTAGCCCTTTGGCATCGTTTACATAGTCCTTTCCGTGCTGACTGATCCCCTCACTGGCTCTTTCCCAGGCGTCCTGGGCGCGACGTTGTTCTAGCGTAGCCATGTTCAACCCTCCACCACTTTAGCGACGACCAGCCCCCGTCCGGTGGTGGCGTCACCCCCGATCTGCAGGAGCCTGCCGTCGATCACGTTCTTGATTTTGGCAAAAACACTCTCTGCATCCCCATCTTCTTTCTTGCCCTTGCGGGTCTGGCTAGCAAGTAGGGGAGCGACGAGCAAGGATTCAGGCGGCAGGTTTTCGGTGTAGAAAAGACCGCCTTCCGAAGCGGTGCCTGTGTCTGGATCGATGCGCACGTGGGGTTCGACCAGCATGGCGTTTTCGGCAAAATAGGCAAAATCGGTATCGGAAAGCACCACCAGATCGGTCTTGAGCTTGTTGCGGAAAAAGGCAAAGCCTTCGCCTTCGGGCAAGACGCGATCGGCCAGGTCTTCGGCGATGGCCTTGACCGCTACACTTTCCCGCTCCTCTGCCTGGTATTCGAAGGCTTCCAGGTGGAGTTTGTCGTTGGAGAGCAGCCTCGAATTGGCGAGCAGACAACGGCCTTCGCCTACCGTAGGCAGGACAGGCCAATCGGCTGCCACGCCGATCATCGAAAGCAGCCGTTGCGCGCGGGCAATCGCCTGCGGGCAGGTGGCATAGACATAGCCTCCCTTGAGGCTGCGCACGGGCAACAGGACAAGCTGCGCGTCGCCAAAGCTCACCGCGCCGGCGTGGAGACTGCTGCTGTCAGGTTCTGGGCCCAACAGGGTGCTGATCAACGCCGGATCTCCGCCCAGAGCTTTGAAGCCGTGCCGCACCGCCCCCTTGATGCCTGAGCCAGCGAAGCAGGGGTGGTTCGTGTGGCGTTCCCGCTGGATGGGATTATCGATGACACCGATCGCCTGCCCCGCCCCCATATGTACGGGACTGACGGCGTAGAGAAAGACGGCTGCGTGCTTGGTAAACATGGTCTATAATCCCCTTGAGTTGGTCATATTCAAGGTCATGAATTCATGAAAGTAGTCAACGTCCATGAGGCCAAAGCGCACCTGTCCGAGTATCTCGCCCAGGTGGAAGCCGGTGAGACCGTGATCATTGCGCGGCGCAACAAGCCTGTCGCCAAGCTGGTGCCGGTGGCGCCAGAGCAAGCAGAGCAGCCGAAACAGCGGCCGCTCGGGCTCGCCAAGGGCTTGATCGAAATCGCGCCCGATGCCTTCGAGCCTATGAGCGAAGAAGAGCTCGCGGACTGGTACGAGATACACCCCGACGATCCGCTGCACCCGGATTGGAAGGCACCGAGGCGGTGATGTACCTGCTCGACGCCTGCACGTTGCTGTGGTGGCTCGTCAAGGACGAGCGCCTGACGCCTGCGGTACACGCCTGCCTGGCCAACGCCGCGAACCCGGTTTGCGTGAGTGTGGTGTCCCTGTGGGAGATACTGGTCAAACACCGTCAGGGGAAGATCCGGATCAAAAGCGGCGATCTCACCGCCTATGAATTCATGACCAAGGCGGTGCGCGAGACGGGGTTCGAAGTCATTGCCCTGCAGGCGGCAGACATCCGCCATATCAGCACTTTGCCGGCGCTTCATCGAGATCCTTTCGACCGCATGCTGATCTGTCAGGCCATCGAGCGCGGCATGACGCTGGTCACGCCGGATGCGACGATCCGGCGCTATCCGATCAGAACCTTGTGGCACTGAGCGCATCAATCACTCCCAGGCGGCTACGACCAGATGGTTGAAACCTTCGGCGCGACGCATATCCGCATCGTACTGTTCATCCGTCCACAATCCCTGAGCCACAAGCTTACGAAGCCCATCCTCGGTAACTGCTTCGTCAAGCTCTAGCCAGTAGACGCTTCCTGTCGGCACGGCGTGCAGCGCAGGTTTGGGTTCCCATTTTGCAAGGTCCCAACCGGAAACGACTTCTGCTCGCGGCACGGCGGCGCAGACGAGCCGCCCTTTTACGCCGTGTAGATCGAATCGATACTCGTCCTTGCCACGCATGACACCGGTCGGCAGCCAGCCGTCCTGGAACAGCCCCGGTGTGGTCAAAATCAGGCGGCATCGCCGTGTGCGGGCGATGGCCTCATAGTCCGGCTCAGGTAGCGTTGCCTGACAGTCGTAAATGGCCGCTCCCCGACCATCGCCACCTAGGCGCAGCGTTCCCTTTCGTGGCACAGCGGCACCGGCCACGGCCACCAGAAAGCCTACGCCAGGTTGCATGGCAACGGCTTGCATGGAAAACAGCTTGCCCTCCTCGGCCCGAAGCAGCTCGGCATCAAGCCCTACACCCACCCGGAAATCGAGGCGCCATAACTCCTCCGTTTTGACCAGATCGGCTGCATCCGGAAGCTTTCCTTTTAGGTACTTGCGCCAGCCAGCTTCGCTGAGCCAGTAACCTGTGGCCGGCTTGCCGCGTTTTGTCTCCGCCAGGACGGGCAGCCATGGCAGGGGTGAGGAACTTATGAGTTTCAATGGCCTAAAAGGCTTGAGTGCACGCAGGCTCGGCTTGCCATCTTCGTCTTCGCTCACCATAAGGTCCGCAGGAAGAGGATAGATGGGCTCGATGTACCCATCCGAATGACGGCGGGCAAGATGAAACGCCGTGACGGTGAAAGAGCCAGGGCTGTCAGGCGTGCCTAGCTCCTTTGGCCAGGTAGCAGGATTGTGCAAATCGGCCTTGGCATCGGCAAGTAGACGCGAGCGGATGGCCCCAGCCACGACCGATGGCCATGGGGGAACGAGCGCCTCGCCATAACTTCCAGGGTCGCCAAAAAGCTTGTTGCCGCGCAAAAAGAGCACGTCTAAAGGTTCGAGAAAGCGAAGCTCGGCATTCATACCTCACCTCCCGTGCGGGTTTCGCGTGCCAGGAATTCGGCTACTGAAAGGAAGTTGCTCAGCCATGTGAGAGGATGTTGCTGTGCTAATGCAAGCCCTGTCAGGCGCAAGGCAAGCCGTGGGATGTCGTGCCGTTGCCTGGCCCATTTGTCTGCCTGGCGGTCGAACTGGTAGCTCAAAAGACGCTCCAGCATCTTGCAGTTTCCTTTCGGGTCCGGCAGGTCTTGAAGCCACACCAGGCTGTTGTACACTGCCCTACGTGAGACCCCTTCGTCTGCCAGGAATGCGATGGTGTCCTTTAGCGCCCGGATTGGCTCTCTCCAACGGACTGTGAGCCGAAGCATCCCGCCCGAGCGCTTGATGACGGTGAGGGAGAGGCTGTCCCACCCGCCTTCCTCTTTGGCGCGTTTTTCTGCGACGCGCAGCTCGCGCAGCACCGCGCCCAAAGGAGCCTGATGGTGGGCGATGACCGCGCCGGTCGAGGCGGTGGCGTTTTTGCCCATCATGCGCATCAGCCGCCCATTGAGGTAGGCAAAGCCGCTTTTGCAGTGTAGCTTGTCTTGTTCGCCTTTGGCGGTTTTCCAGTCCAGTTGCGCATCTTCAGGTAGCTCGCCCGAGTAAGCATAGCGCAGCCTCTCGCTGCACGTGAGTAGCTCCGCCACCGGCAGCATGGCAAGCACATCATCGCCGCCGGCATAAATCATCCGGCCCAGATGCTCGACTTCGACCACGTGGCGCCCCACCGTTTGGGAAAAGTCGTTGAGCGCGCCCGAGATGGCAAGATGCCGGTTGGGCGAGACGGGACGCTTCTGTTGGCCGTATTGTCGAATGAGCGGCTGACTTTGGGCGCGCAGGTCAAAGCCTTGGCGCACGGCGGAGTAAAAGCTTGCGCGGTAGGAGATCGCGGTGCCGGCCTCTTCGCTGCCAGAGAGAATGGCCCCCATGCGGTCGCCGTCCATCATGAGGAGCGCATAGTAAGTTTCAAGCTGTACCTTGTCCTTGCCCATGGCCGCGGCAAAGGCCTTGCGCACCATTTCCTGAGCTTTGGCAAGTTCGGCTTCATCCTCCGACTCTCGCGCGGCATCGAGCAGGGCCGGGATGCGCTTGGCGTCTTTGAGTGCCGGGTTTTGGGCATGCCTGAGAACGAGCTTGCGCGGCAGGGCTACTGGCTCAGCCTTGGCCGTATCCAGCCCTTCGACAGTCAGCCCGCCTTTTTCCAGCCACCGGTCGAGCTGGTGGGCCAGTGCCATGGTATGCGTCGAGACCACGAAGCGGTCGGCAGCCTGTTTGTCCAGCCCCAGCGCCTGGGCCACCTCTTCGGCAAACAGGCTGGGCCACAGGCGCTTGATGGCGGGCAGCGCGGCAAGGTGCTCGCCTCGCTTGACCCAGGCGGGTTTTTGGTCCGCTATCTTGGTCCACAGGGTTTCGATGTGTTCTTTTTCATCGAAGCCGCGTGGGTCTTGCCGGCTTCGACGCTTGCCTGGCGGTACCAGAAGATGCGTTTTGCAGGTGGTCAGCCACTCGGCCTCGCCAGTGAGCGAACAGCGCCAGCCTTGTTGCGGGCTCTGCTCGAAAGGGCGCGTCGCCTTGGCCGAGGCCAACACCCGCTCGGCGAGGTCATAGACGGCAGGATACAGGACCCCCGGGTTGGGGGCGTAAAAGGTCGTGCCGTCGCTCCAATGGAGCTCTTGTTGCAAAACCTTCCACGCTGGGCTGGCGAGAAATCCGCAAGGATGGCCTGGTTCCACACCGAAGAAGGGGGCCATCGCCTGGGATAAGCTCCTGGTGTCGAGGTCGGTTTGCTTTTCGGTGTTGCGCGGCTGGATGAGGGAAAACGGCACCGCCGCCCAGTGCACCTCGGGAAAGCCTTTAAGCTGCTCGCGCATTTGCTGGTAGGCGGGGATAGTCTCATCGCGTGGTGTTTCTCGCCCTTTAATCTGGGCGGCTTCGAGCAGCCTGTCCACCACGGCAAGCCCAACATCAAGCAGCCAGGTGCGCACGTGTTCGGTGGCTTTTTCGGCCAATGCCTTGACCTGGCTGGCAGGCACAACTGCCACGAAGCGGTTGGGTAGTGCTGCGGCAAACAGGGGGTTGGCGTCGGTGCTACCGCTTTGTTGCCATTCGCATCGCTTGAAGAGATCGGCCGGAAGTTTCATTTGATCGCGCAGCCACAAATCGACTTGGGGAATACCCCGAAGACGCGGGAAGAGGATGGCATCCGGCCCGAGCGCTTCGCACACCACGCGCATCGCCTCCCAAGCAAGGCGGGAGAGAAGATGCGAGCCGGCCCAAAGATCTTCCATTTTGCGTGCTGCTGCGATGAAGCTTTGCACAGGACCAATAGAGAGGGCCAAAAGCGCCGCCTCGCCGTTAGGGTCGGCGGCAAAAGCGCCGGCAAAGGCCGAGGCCAGGTCCAAGTGATCCCAGATGGAATGGTCGGGCACGCGCGTGTCGGCAGGCAAAAGCGGCCACAGGTTGCCGAGTTTGGCGTTGTCCTTCGTATCGGCTGAGCTTACCGCAAGCTCCGGGCCAAAGCGCCAGAAGACGAGCAAGGTGCGCTGCCAGTCAACGTTATCGTCGTCTTTGACGATAAGGCGCGAAAAATGCTCAAGGCTGCGCCGCTTGATTGCTTCAAGCTCGGTGTCGCTAAGGTCGTGCAAATCGAACGCATCGCCTGTGAGCGGGTGAATCAAGATAGGATTCTTGGCCCAGTTGACCCTGGCCCAGTCCACAATGCGGTAAGTTTTGCCGCCGTTTTGGGCAGGCATTGTTTCAACGGGCCATTGCGGGCGGTCGGCTGCTGCCGCCCACCAGTCAGCACGCTGCACGAGGCGGTACATCGCAGCAGGAATACCCTTTTTGAACAGCGTTGAAGCCAATGCCTGGTCGTTATCTGGGCCGATCGAGGCTGGCAGTTCCTCGTAGCCCAGAAGGCGCTTGAGGGCGCGGGAAGTGCCGTTTTCATGTCCCTCAGGGTCGCGCAGTAAGACAAGCGCCTTTTCCGCTGGGTCGTGCAGGCGGGCGGCGAGTTTGGTTTGCCAGAGGAAATTCTGATTCATGGCCTACTCCGCAATGCGTTTAAGCTGCAGTTTTTGCTTGTCATTGGCGTTCATCTTCGACCACCAGTCGCGCAGGCGCGCTTGCCTGTTTGCCTCGGTTTCTTGACCAAGGCATTCGCAACGCGGCCAGACGGGATTGTTGGGTGAGGCGGCGAGGGCATCGAGCAAGCGGTGCACGCACTGCCACACGCATTCGATTGTCTTACGATCGGGTTTAAACGCTGGGGGTGGAAGATGCGGCATGTGGAAGATCACGCCGACGAGCTTGCCATCTCCCGTTGCTCGCACCTTGAAGCGCAGCTGGTTGGGCAGGCGTGCGCTGCGATCGAAGGCATGAGTGGTATGGGTGGTGGTGGGATAGGAAAGCCAATGTCGCGGCAAAGGATTGGCATGAGGTGGCGATGCTTTCGGGAAGACAAACTGCGTGCGCAAACCGATCTTGATGATGGCAAGCGTCTTCATCAGCGCTTTCCAATCGTCATGGGGTGCGGTCTGCCAAATGAGTGCGCCTTTTTCATCCTGGCCAATCGCATGTGGCCAGTCGAGATTGAGGCACTGCCGCCAGTCACGCAAAGGCGGCGTGCCCGTTAGAGCATCTCCACCGTGGATCGGCGTGAGCTGATAGGATCCCCAGCCGTTGCGGCTGCGACCGCCTACCGTGCCGTAACGGTCCATGAGCCAAAGCGCCTGTTTTAGATGCGGCCAATGGTCATCAGGCACGGCGAGGGAAAGCTCTGCCGACTCACCCGCCTGGATGGCAGCTTTGGCTTTGAGCGTGGGCCTCGACGCTCCCCGCGGCAGAGTCACGGGTCCATAGCCAAGGTAGAGGTCACTGGCGACAGGCACCCGAACTTCCGGATGGCTGACCGCGCCATGGCTAGGCCATTGGGCTTTCGCCAGCTGGCCTTCATCCCAGCGGGTCAGCCGCACTCGCACCCGGCTTTGCCTGGCAGATGTGTGTTTGCTCTGTCCACGCTCATCAACGTAGGTATCACTTTCCAGCCAAGCATGGCCGAATAGCTTTCCTTCTTCTTCACGCATCGCTGCGATAGTAAAGTGGTTATTTCGATTGCGAGCGAAATAAACCGCCCGCCACCACTGCCGAAGCAGCGCCTTGAACGGCGGCGTGCGCCACTGGCCGCTTTGCTCGGCATTGCCAAGAAAGGCGGGGGTCGTGAACCTTACCTCGTAGCTCAATCGTTGCATGGCATGCTCCTCGCGTGCATGGTGCCTTGTCTTTTCCATTTTTCCACGGCTTGCAAGCTTGCATCAGCCCAGGGTGCGTTTGAGGTCGGCCTCCAGAGTCTTGTAGAGTCTGTCCGGGTCCGTCACGACTTGCCTGAGTGCTGGCACCACAGGCGGGCTGCCGTGGGCGAGGGCATTGCGCAGGTTCTTGAGTCGGAAATGCGCCGACTCGCCCCACCTCATGCCCTGTTGCATGAGCGAGCTGCGCATCAGGGCCTCGGCCTTATCGCGGCCGCCATTCTCGCCATAGTCGTCGGGATCGAGCCCGTGGTCTGCGCATGCCCGACTGATCAGGGCCTCCCAGGCGAAGACGGCGGCGCGCACGAAGTCCCGCCGGCGGAGATAGACGTAGGCAAGTCGGCGCTGCTGCTCGTGCAAGTCATTATCCCTAGCCCAGTCAAGCCGGTCGCGCAGCTTCTTTTGAAACAGCCCAGAGGCCCCTGCCAGTGGCTCCTCCAGCGCCGGCAGGAAGTTGAGGAGCTTGCGCCGGGCGTCGCGCACGTTGAAGGTGCGCTCATGGAAGGCCGCATCTTCCAGGCAGCGGGCCTTGTCCTGGGGCATGCCATCGGCAGCGAGCAAGGGGGCGAAGACGCCGTAGTCGCCCGTCGCATCGTAACGGTCGAGGGCGTCCACCCAGTGCTGGATGGCGAGCAGCCCGTCGAGGCGCACCACGGGGGTCCTGCCCGCTTCGGTCATGTCCAGGGCGCCGTACCACAGGCCCTTGACCTGGAGACGGCCCACCCGCTCCAGCATGAAGGCGGAAATGAGGCCCAGCATGCCCAGGTGCCGGAAGGCGTGGGTGACATCGAAACTCACCTCGCCCCTGGGCACGGCCTCATCGATCGCACCGAGGATTTGCCTTTGCTCCTCTTCGGTGCGGCCATAGGGGATGAGCCGGGGGATGACCTCGCGTCCGGTGCTGCGCCGCAGGAGGGGCGTGAGGCGGTCGAGCAGGTTCTGGGAGACGGTGGCCGAGGCTTCTGCATCGTAGAGCTCAAGGCGCAGGTCTTCTTCGTCCGCCGTGGCGAGCTGCTCCACGAACACACCCCACATGCTGCCGCGGGTGCCCAGCACGACGAGGCGATCGGGGGCGAGGTGTTGGGTAAGGACCAGGCCGAAGTAGGCGGTCTCCCGCTCCGTACCATCCGGGAAACAGTAGCTGGCCTTGCGATAGCCGGTTTGGGGGTCGTCGCGGCCTTTACCAAGAAAAGTGACCAACGAATGCGTCACGCCTTTTCTCTCCGAAGCAGGACGGCTGCAGCGGGCAAGAATGCAGGGCGCGTGTCCCGATTCGCGAATCGCCCTCGCATACACATCAGCAGGTATATCGGATGCGTACCAACATCGTGCTCGACGATCAGATCGTCAATGAGGCGATGCGCCTGACGGGTGCCAAGACGAAGCGCGAGGTCGTGGATCGCGCCCTGCGGGAGCTGATCGCGCGCCTTGCCATTGAGCACAGAAGAGCTTTTTTTGCACGATGACCGGGATTTCGAGTCGCTGGCCCGCGTCGAGCCAGCACTCAGCCTCGTTGCGGTCTGAGGGGCTGGCAAGCCGCCGCAGGCGCAAAGGTCATCCTCTACGGTGGGTGGTCGTTTATCACTCATGGCGCGTCAATCGCCTGCTTTTTTCTTATCGCGCGCGAGCTCGATCTCCCGCGCTCTGGGAGCTTCGCCCGCTGCCTCGGGAAAAGGGCCAGACGGCGCATCCTCGAGGGCCGCGAAATGGATGGACTTAGGCGGCAGTTTGAGGCGATAGCGTTTAGGCCGCACTCCCTCTCCGTCAATCAGGTACGGGTGAGCAGAAACATCCAGAGCGCGGGTCAATAACTTCTTGAGCTTGGAATTGCGCTCGAGAAAGTCGTCTTTGCTCATGCCCTGGGCGTAACGCTTGACAGTCGTCTCGTCGTCCCCCATTGGCCCGAGAATCGTGCGATATTCGCGCAGGTACGCTTCGGCGTACCCCTTCTCTGGAACGCCATCCTTTGGGCATGCGAGGGGCTCGCGGCCCTCGATGGCGCGTCTTGCGAACCAGGCAAGAAAAGCCAGATCCGCAGGCGGTAGCGACACGGTCCTCCCGCCAGCCCGGATACGTCGGCCATCGAGATCGATCACAAGCTCCGGCGGCCCCAGTGCCTGCTGGGCCGCCGCCACCACCTCGCTGAAGCGTGCAGCCCCCTCCCGTAGCCGCGCGGGCAAACCATGGCGCAGACGGACAAAAGGGATGTCGGCAAGTGTCACTTCAGCGTCACGGGTATCGATTGGGCGGTTTTCGGGGGGATGGGTATAAATCACCCGGCTGTACGGGGTGGGGTAATAGAATTCCTGGTTGGACTCGTAGGGCGTGGAAACGAGCACGTGGGATAGCCGATCCTGGTGCCTACCGTACAGTGAGAGCGCATAGCCCGCGTAGTAGCCCATGGTCTTGCGCCCGCCGGCAATAGACACGTGGAGCGCGACTTCCTCCGAGGCGGTAAGTTGACGGATGCGCTCGGTCAGGAAGTCCGCCACATGTTCGTTGTCTTCTTGGGTGCGGATGTCTTCCAGAATCTTGCCGTCCGGCCTGCTCAAGACATGAATGCGCGTCGCGTCGAAAGCGATCCCCTTGAGCCTGTAGTCTCGGCACAGGCGGTGGAACCAACCCGGGTCTTTCGATAAAAGCGTAAGTCGCGCCCGCTCGGCTCCTCCAGCCGTGGTGATCAGGTGCACTTCGGTGGGCACGAAAGCCGAGCCGCCTTGGGGCCGCACCGCCAAGGCGTAAAGCGTTTCCGTCACCACCTGAGGCGAAAGCCCGGTCACCGCCAGGAGGATGCGGCGGGGGTAGCTGTCGGGTCGCGTCGGATCAAGTTTGTCCATCGCCGGAAAATGTCGCAGACAATTCCCCGCCGCGGGTGGCCTGCAAGCTTGCGAGGGTGTAGTAGCCGAGCCCCATGGTCGCCCCTGCCCCGGCGTGGGTCCATTGCCCGAGCCACAGGTAGGGCCAGACGGGCGCCAGGTTCTGGCCTTCGATGTCGATGCGACCGACCAGGCCGCCGAGATGCATCAAGGTCTTTTGCCGCAGCGAGTAGCGGGTCTGGTCCTTCCAGGCAAGCTCGCTCCTGGCGGCTATCGCCTCCGCATGGGCGATCAGCGCCTTGAAATCGGTTTCAAGCGGCGTATCGGTGTGAAAGTAGGTCAGCATGGAGAGCCGGCGCAGCAGATTCCGGAACAAATCCGAAAAGCGAAACTCTTCGGGGCCGACGTGACGCCCGTCGCGTTTTATGCGCAGGGGCGTACGGAGCTGGATGGCGATGGCCGCAGGAACCGGAGGTATCTCAACCGGAGCGGGAGGCAACGGCGTAAGGGCGCCTCCTTCCTCGTAGACCTGCCGCCAAGCCTTCGAGCCCGGGGCTTCTTCCTGCAAAACTCGCTGGAGGGTCAACCGCTTGCCGGCGATCCCGCGCTCGCTCGAAGCGGCGCGCATGAAGGCGTACAAAATCGTGGCGAGATGGCGGTTGCCATGGCCGAAGAGCGCGAGATGAAGGCGTGCGCATCGGTCTTCTCCGCAGAAAGGCTCCGGGCGCAGGGCGAAGGGATGGGGAACGGCCTCATAGCGGCGCATCTTCGCCGCGCCGAGGGGAGGCGGGGTCTGGAAGAGGTAGGGATGGGGGCAAGAACGATACAGCAGGCACTTCTCGCACTGCCGCTCGTGGGTCACGCATACCGTGCGCTTGAGTGCGTGCCCGAAAGCGCCGCGCCAGGCGGAACCCGCGAACCCGGTGAAGGCGATCGGCTTCTCGGCCAGGAACTCCAGCCGATAGTGTCCGATGGCCAAACGCGGCCCGTTCGCTTCCGTCTCCATCCCCCTGCGCAGTGCGGCGTGTCAAGGAGCACCCGGCAGTTTGGGTGCCGACAGCGAAAGGTCCGTTTTTTTATCTCAAGCGGGACTGCGCCGCGATTATGACAAGCTTGCCGCCGGAGGGGAATAGGTCGATTTTGCGTTTGGGTTGGCAGCATTCCGAGGCAATGAGCGCTTAACCCGGGTACCTCTCGCGAGCCAAACCGGCGCCGTCGGTCCCTTGCGCCAGGGGCCAAGCAGGCGCCGGGCCTACCCTGCTTACCGCTGATAAGTGCCGATCAGCTCCGCGACAGCGAGCACGTGGCCCGCCATGGCCTTTTCCAGTTGGGCCTTGGTAGGTTTCTTCAGGTCCGGGAGCACCGCATCCAGGGCGTAGAGCTTGTGGAAGTAGCGGTGGCGGCCGACGGGCGGGCAAGGGCCCCCGTAGCCCGTGCGCTTCCAGTCGTTCAAGCCCTCCAGGGTGCCCGGGGGCAGTCGGGTGCCCACGGCCTCCGGCAGCCCGGTCGCGGTGGGAGGGATGTTGTAGAGCACCCAATGCACCCAGGTCATCTTGGGCGCCTTAGGGTCAGGGGCATCCGGATCGTCCACGATCAGCGCCAGGCTCTTGGTGCCGGCAGGCACACCCGTCCAGACGAGAGGGGGCGAGACGTCCTCTCCGTCGCAGGTGTATTTCTTTGGAATCTGTCCCTGATGGGAAAAGGCGCTGCTAGTGAGTGTAAGCGTCATGGCGGTCTCCTTGATGTTCCCCGCAACGATAGGGGCGGCCCACGCGGCGAGCAGAACAAGGCCCGGCAGGATGAGCCGCCGCAGGGAGTTCATGGAACGGCGCCTGTGCGCGTCTCGGTGCGGGCGGTCCGGTCAAAGCTCGGCAAGCATGGCCTCGGCGCTGGAGACCTCGAACTTGCCCGGCTGCTCCACCTTGAGCTTTTTCACCACACCGTCCTCCACCAGCATGGCATAGCGTTGGGAGCGGATACCCATATTGCGGGCGGTCAAGTCCATTTCCAGCCCCAGCTTGCGGGTGTAGTCCCCGTTGCCGTCGGCCAGCATGCGCACTTTGCCAAGGGTCCTCTGCTCCCGGGCCCAGGCGCCCATGACGAAGGCGTCGTTCACCGAGATGCACCAGATCTCGTCGATGCCCTTGCTCCGCAACTTTTCATAATTGGCGACGTAGCCGGGCACGTGCTTGGCGGAGCAGGTGGGTGTGAACGCCCCGGGCAGCCCAAAGATCACGATGCGCTTGCCCTTCGCCAGCTCAGCAACGTGCAAGTCCTTGGGGCCGACGGCGCAGCCGGGCTGCTCGGTTTCCACGTACTCGGTGAGGATGCCGTCGGGAAGACGATCGCCGACTTGGATGGCCATGGAGTTCTCCATTTTTTCTAATCGGGACGATGCTCATCTTAGCGCGACCTCAGCCCCCTTTTCCACCCGGGCCGCCCACCGTACTATCATGGGGGAAGTGATAGCCATTCTCTGCCTAGCAACCATGCTTTCCGACCGTTTCCAACGCGCCCTAGCGCTGATCGAGGCAACCCATCGGGAGGACCCCCAGGTCGAAACGGTGGATGGAATCCCGTGGCCGAGCGAAGCCCTCTACGCCGAGCGCATGGGCGCCTGGGTGGAGCGGCTCGATCCGGGGGCGTCCGAGCCGCTCAAGCTGGCGGCTCGCTGCCAGCATTTGCAGCGCTGGGCGATCCCGCGGGATCGCTATCCCCTGGACCGGGCCGGCTATCACCGCTGGCGGACCGCCCAGGCGCAGGCCCACGCCCGGCTGGCGGGGGAACTCCTCAAGGAGGCAGGCTACGACGAGGCGACCATCGCTCGAGTGCAATCCTTGATTCGCAAGGAGGGCCTGCGCCGGGACCCGGAAGCCCAGTGTTTGGAGGACGCCGCTTGCCTCGTGTTTCTGGAGCACGGACTGCCGGACTTCGCCCGCCGACACGACGAAGCGCAGGTGATCGACATCCTGCGCAAAACCTGGAACAAAATGTCGCCCAAGGGGCAAAAAGAGGCGCTGGAGCTCGAGCTTGCCCCGCCCGCCCGCGCCCTGGTGGAGCGGGCGCTCTCAAGCGGCTGATTGCCCGCACCCATGACGGGCCAGGGCCCAGGCTACGTGGCTGCGCACCAAGGCCGACGGATGGTCGCGCCGAGCTTCCAGCGCCGCCACCACTTCGGGCGTGCTCGGGGCGTTGCCCAGGGCCACTGCGATATTGCGCAGCCACCGTTCGTAGCCTAGACGCCGGATGGGACTGCCGGCGAAGCGCTCGAGAAACTCCGCTTCGCTCCAGTGGAAAAGCGCCACGAGGTGCGCCTCATCCAGCCCGTTCCTCACGGCGAAATCCGGCTCTGAGGAGCTTTTGGCGAACCGGGTCCAGGGACAGACGAGCTGGCAATCGTCGCAGCCGTAGATCCGGTTGCCCATCAAGGGGCGCAGGGCTTCGGGAATTTCTCCCTTGTGCTCGATGGTCAAGTAGGAGATGCAGCGGCGGGCATCGATCCGGTAAGGGGCAATGATGGCCCGGGTGGGACAGGCGTCGATGCAGCGGGTGCAGGTGCCGCAGTGATCCGGCTCGGGCGGGTCGGCGGGAAGGGAAAGATTCGTGTAGATTTCCCCAAGGAAAAACCAGGAACCCGCGTCCCGGGCGAGAAGTAGGGTGTGCTTGCCCCGCCATCCCACGCCAGCGCGGGCGGCAAGTTCCACCTCCATCACGGGGGCGCTGTCGGCGAAAGCCCGCCAGGAGAACCCTTCCACATGTCGGGCGATGCGGCGCGCAAGCTGCGCCAGCCGAGCGCGCACCACTTTGTGATAGTCCCGTCCCAGGGCATAACGAGACACAAAGGCCCGCTGGGTGTCTCCGAGCACGGCCCAGCTATCCCGCGCTCCGGATGGCAGGTAGTTCATCCGCGCGCTGATCACGGATACAGTGCCGGGCATCAGCGCTGCTGGGCGGCTGCGCAGGACCCCATGGCGTGCCATATAATCCATGTCGCCGTGGTAGCCGCGGGCGAGCCACTCCAGAAGCCGCGCCTCGGCGTCCTCCAGGTGGGCTCGGGCAATGCCCACGTGCTGAAACCCCAGCTCGCGGCCCCAGTCCTTGATGGCCTGGGCGAGGGCCGCGCCTTCGAGCCGCTTGTTGCCTAGGGTGTCGCTTTGCATACTGCTCATCATACCGAGGAGGCAGCCCGTTTTTCTCGCTTCCTGCCCGACGCGGAGGCGACCCTCGCTCTGGGCGCAGCCCTCGCTGCCTGCCTCGCCCCGGGCTTTCGCCTCTACCTGGGCGGCGACCTGGGCGCCGGTAAGACCACCTTAGTGCGGGGGCTCCTGCGCGCCCTCGGTTACCGGGGAAAAGTGAAAAGTCCGACCTTTACCTTGGTTGAACCTTATGCTATTTCTAACTTAGACTTTTATCACTTTGATTTTTATCGTTTCGGCGATCCGGAAGAATGGGAGCAAGCGGGGTTTCGCGAATACTTCCATCCACGCTCGGTGTGCGTGGTGGAATGGCCGGAGAAAGCGGGCGGGCTTCTTCCTCTACCCGACCTGGATATCCAGCTCGCCTTCCAAGGATCGGGCCGAATCGCCCATATCGCCGCCCCCACGCCCACAGGTGAACGGTGTCTCGAACGGTTGAAGGCCCACTTCGCCGGCTGAAAAATTTTCCCTACGTCCGCGCGCGCAGCCTTTTCGCTTCTATCCTGTCATTCCTTCTCTGCCTTGCTTCCGCCGCCACTGGGGCGGAAGTGCCCGTGACCGCTGTACGGGTGTGGCCCGCCGAGGAATACACCCGCGTGACCTTGGAGCTGTCGGCCCAGGTCGCCTATACCGTGTTCACCCTGGAGGGTCCCGACCGCCTGGTGATTGACCTAGAGGGCGTGGAGCTCTCCCCTGCTCTAGCGGCCTTGCCCGATAAGGTGACGCCGAACGACCCCTACATCCAGGCCATCCGGGTGGGCCGGTTCAAGCCCGGGACCGTGCGCGTGGTGCTGGATCTGAAGCAACCAGCGAACCCCCAGGCGTTTCCCTTGAAGCCCGTCGGCGAATACGGCCACCGGCTGGTCGTGGACGTCTACCCTCTCACCCCCGTCGATCCCCTCATGGCCCTGGTGATGAGCAAGGATTCGTCCGCACCGGACCCGGGCCGCAGCGAGCAGCCCTCCCCCGGGTCCAGGGGCCCGGAGGCGAAGCGGCTCATCACCATCGCCATCGACGCTGGCCACGGGGGCGAGGATCCGGGGGCTCGCGGCCGGCGCGGGACCCTGGAGAAACACGTGACGCTGGCCATCGCCCGCAAGTTGAAAACCCTGGTGGACAAGGAAGAGAACCTGCGGGCCGCCATGATCCGCGATGGCGACTACTACATCCCTCTCCACCTTCGGGTCGCCAAAGCGCGCAAGGTCAACGCGGATCTGTTCGTATCGATCCACGCCGATGCCTTCATCAAACCCCACGCCCGGGGCTCCTCGGTGTTCGCCTTGTCCGAGCGAGGCGCCACCTCCGCTGCGGCCCAATGGCTGGCGAAGCAGGAAAACGACGCGGACCTGATCGGCGGCGTCAATCTGGACGTGCCCGACCCGTATCTCAAGCAAACCTTGCTCGACCTGTCCCAGACCGCCACCATCGCCGACAGTCTCAAGCTGGGACGGGCGGTGCTCGCCGAGCTGGGCAGCATCAATGCCCTGCACAAGGAAGAAGTAGAGCAGGCCGGATTCGCGGTGCTCAAGGCGCCGGACATCCCCTCCATCCTGGTGGAAACGGCCTTCATCAGCAATCCTGAGGAAGAGCTCAAGCTGCGGGACGAGGCCTACCAGGAGAAAATGGCTCGGGCGATCCTCGCGGGCATCAAACGCTACCTCGCCCAAAATCCGCCCATCGCCCGGCCGAAGCTCGCACAGGGAGAAGCGGAGATCCGGGAACGCTGAGGGTCGAGGCGGCCGCAGTGGGTTTTCGCGGCGAAAGACGTTATCCTACGGCATAGTTCCGCCCCGCGCAGGGTGATTCCGTCGTCTGCCGCCCCTTTGCTGCGGCCGGCGCTGGAGCCTTTTCCGTCATTTCGATTCCGCTGATACGCCATGAACAAATTCTTCGAAAGCCTCGGCCCGGAATTCAAGGAAATGCTGCCTTATCTCCAAGACGGCATTCGCATTCTTTTGATCTTGGTCATGGCCTGGATCATCCTCGGCCTCACACGCCGGGGGATTCGTCTGTTCCGGGAGCGCATGAGCGCGCGCACCGCCGACGTGGAGGAAGTGAAGCGCATCCAGACCTTGAGCCGCGCCTTCCGCTATCTCGCCTCGGTAGTGGTGTGGGTGGTCGCCGGCATGCTGATCCTCTCGGAGCTCGGCATCTCCATCGCCCCTATCCTGGCTACCGCCGGAGTGGCGGGCATCGCCATCGGCTTCGCCGCCCAAAGCCTGGTGAAGGACTATTTCACCGGGTTCATCATGCTCACCGAGAACCAGATCCGGGTTGGCGACGTGGTCAACGTGGCCGGCATCGGTGGGCTGGTGGAGGAGGTTACCCTGCGCTACGTTCGACTGCGGGACTATGAGGGCAACGTCCACTTTGTGCCCAATGGAGCGATCTCTACCGTCACCAACATGAGCCGGGAGTTTGCCCAGTCGGTCATGGATATCGGCGTGGCCTACCGGGAGAACGTGGACGAAGTGTTCGATGTGATGCGCGAGGTGGCGAAGGGGATGCGCGAGGACTCCGTCTTCGGTCCCAAGATCCTGGAGGACCTGGAAATCGCCGGGGTGGACAAGTGGGCCGATTCCGCAGTCGTGGTGCGCTGCCGGTTCAAGGTGGCGCCCCTGGAGCAATGGGCGGTACGCCGGGAGTACTTGCGGCGCCTGAAGCGCGCCTTCGACGAGCGGGGGATCGAGATTCCCTATCCTCATCTCACGGTCTACGCCGGCCAGGACAAGCAGGGTCGAGCTCCGGCGTTTCCCCTGCGCTGCCTCGACCGGGCTGACCTACAGCCCACGGGTGCCACCGCGAGCGACCGATGAGACTCGTGCGACTGCTGCGACTGTTGCTGGAGGTCTACGGTGCGGCCTTCCTCCTCGTGATCGCGATGGGATTCGTCCAGGGCTACTTTCCCTATCGAGCCTTCCTGGCGCTGGGGGCAGCGCGCTTCTACCTGATACTTGCCCTCGCCCTCGCCGCGTGGGCGGTCCTTGCGGTTCTCGTGGCGCGGCGCAGTCCCCCGCCGTCCCTTTGAAAGCCGCAGCCGAGGCGTAGGAGCGCAGGGCCATGGCGACGCTCGCCTTCCGCTCCGCGGCCCGCGTCGTTCTGCTCGGCTGCGTTTTCTCTGCTTTTTTGTCCGTGATCGCTCCCGGCCCCGCCTGCGCTCAGGCACTCCTGCCCAAGTTTTCGGTGGAGATCGAAGCGCCCCCGGAGATCAAGGCGCTGCTTGAGCGCTATCTGCGAATCTACCAGCTTGCCGAGCAGCCGGACACGAGCCGAGGCCGTTTCCTGGCCCTCTATCGGGGCGCCGAGGCCCAGATCCGGGAGCTCCTGGCGACGGAGGGCTATTTCTCCCCTCGGGTCGAAGCTACCCTCGATCAAACCTCTGAGCGCTGGACCGCCCGGTTTCGGGTGGACCCGGGGGAACCCTCCCTCGTCCGCGCCGTGGACCTCCGCTTCGTCGGCCCCGTCACCATGGACCGTTGGGATAACCTGAAGCGCTTGGCGGAACTGCGGGAACAATGGCCCCTCAAGCCGGGCATGCGCTTCCAGCAGCGCCTGTGGGACAAAGGTAAGCAGTCGTTGCTCATCGGGCTTGCGAACGAGCGGTACGCGGCAGCGCAGATCGTGCAAAGCGAAGCCCGGGTGTACCCCGAGGAGCGGGCCGTGGACCTCACTGTGGTGGTGGATAGCGGCCCGCCCTTCACCTTTGGGCCTCTTCTAGTGGAGGGGCTTTCCCGTTACCCGGAAAGCCTGGTACGGAACCTGAATCGCCTTGCTCCCGGCACCCCCTACAGCCAAAAAGGACTCACCGACCTGCAGGAGGACCTGCTCGGCACCGGCTACTTCGCTTCAGTGCTGGTCACCGCCGACATCGACCGGGAGCGACCGGGGCACGTCCCCATCCGGATTAGCGTGGTGGAGCAGCCCTCCAAGAAGCTGCGGCTCTCCGCCGGCTTCAGTACCGACGTGGGGGCCAACGGAGAGATCTCCTATACCGACCGCAACGTCCTGAGCCGGGCGTGGAGCTGGACATCGGGGCTGAAGCTCGCCCAGAGGGAGCAGGTGGCGGGCACGGAGCTGGCCCTTCCCCCGGCACCCGACGGTTATCGCTACGCCGGGAGCTTGCAATGGCAGCGCACGGACATCCAGAACGAGGTCACCAGCACTCTGGGCGCGTTCCTGCGTCGCTTCAAGACTGCCCGGGAGAAAGATGCGGAACTCTCCCTGGGGTTACTGTCCCAGAACAAAAGGATCAGTGGTGTCTCCGCCGACAGCCTGCTGTCCCTGCCGCTGCAGTACAGTTGGACCCAGCGCAAGGTGGACGATCTGGTGGATCCCCGCGCCGGCTGGATCTTGAGCTGGCAGGCGACGGGGGCCTCCAAGGCGCTGCTTTCGGACGCGGACTTCGCCCGGGGCTATGTCAAGGCGATGGGGTTTGTCCCGATAGGCCGGCGCGACAGCCTGGTGCTGCGGGGTGAAGTGGGTGCCGTGTACGCGCCCCAGCCACGCAAGGTGCCGTCCCAGTACCTGTTCCGCGCCGGAGGTTCTAACTCCATCCGCGGCTATGCCTTCCAGAGCATCGGGGAGCGGGTGGGGGACGCGGTGACAGGCGCCCGGGTGCTGGGCGTGGTGAGCGGCGAGTATGTCCATATGTTGACCGAGCGCTGGGGCATTTCCGCCTTCGTCGACGGGGGCGACGCCACCGATCGGTTTAGGAATTTCGACTTCAAGCTCGGCTACGGCGCCGGCGTGCGCTGGAAGAGCCCGGTGGGTCCCCTTGCCCTGGATCTGGCCTACGGGGAGGCCACCGAGGAATTCCGCATTCATTTCCTGGCGGGCTTCGTGTTCTGATGAAACGCCCACAATGGAGTCAGGCCTTCTGGATCGGGGCGGCGCTGGTGGCGGCCGCCGCAGCCTTCGCCCTGTGGCTGGGGGGGCGGGAGGCCACCCTCGCCTGGATCGCCGGACGATTGAGCGCTGCAAGCGGCGGGGCGCTCACCATCGTGGGAGCGAAAGGCTCCCTCTATGGGGCCATGGCGTTCGACAGGATCGTCTACCGAAGCGGCAACCTCCAAGTGAGCGCCGAGGAGGTTCTGCTGCGTTGGAGACCCCTCGCCCTGGCAGCACTCGAGCTGCGGGTGGATGCCCTCGCGATTCGCAGGGTGAAAATCGCGGCCACGCCGAAAGAAACTCCTCCTCCTTTTCCAATAAGTCTCACCCTTCCCTTGGCGGTGACCCTCGAGCGCTTGAGGCTCGAGCGCATCGAAATCGAGCGGGGAGCCGAGACCCTGGTGATGACCTCCGTCTCCGCCAGCCTAGCGAGTGATGGCAAGCGGCACCGGTGGCAACTGATGGAGGCGTCTACCCCCTGGGCGCGGGTGAGCGGCGAAGGGCGCCTCGAGGGAGTCGAGCCGTTCCCGTTGGAGGCTTCTGCGCACTTGAGGGAGCTTCGCCTTCCCCACCTCACCGCGGCCACGGTCCAGGCGGCTGGTGATCTGCGCCGGCTCACCGTCACCGCGACGTCCGAAGCCCCCTGGGGGGAGGCCATCCTCACAGCTGCCCTGGCACCCTTCGAGGAGCGGCCGCTGCGCAGCCTGACGGGGGAACTCCATGGGCTGGACCTCTCGCGGCTTGACGCTTCCTGGCCGAGCTCCCGGGCCGAGCTGCATTTCACCCTGGAAGCGGCAGCCGAAGGGCTTCAGGGTCCGGTGAAAGCGCTCAACCACGCCCCCGGTCCACTGGACCGGCACCGGGTACCGTTTTCCCGGCTCGAGGGCCGCCTGACGGTCTATGACAAAGAAATAAACGTCCGGCTACCTGTCGTCGTCCTAGGGCAAGCGGGGGAGGCGAGCGGGGAAGGCCGCTGGGACGGGGAGCGGTTCGAGCTGCGCTTCACCACTCGGGGCCTGCGACTCGATGCCCTGCACGGGAAGCTCCGCCCCTTGAAGCCTGCGGGGGAAGTGACCGTGATCGCAACGCCAAGCGCCCAGTCCCTCACCGCCCGGCTGCGGGAGGGTCCTTACGCGCTGGACTTGGAGGCCCGCCATGAAGGAGGGGTGGTTCAGGCCCGTCGGGCGATCCTGTCCCACGCCGAGGCCCGGCTCGAGGCCACGGGGCGGCTGGAGCTTCAAGCGCCGAAACGTTTTTTCGCCCAAGGGAGCTTGAGGAATTTCGATCCCTCGGTGTTTGTGCAGGCGCCCCCGGCTCGCGTCAACGCTACTCTGCAGGCGCAGGGGCAGCTCGGCGCGCCCTGGTCAGCGTTGGTTCGTTACCGCATCGCCCCCGGCAGCGCCTTCCGCGGTGCACCCCTCGCCGGGGAAGGCGAGCTCCGGGTAGCCGCCCAGCGCCTGGAGATTCCCCAGGCGTCCCTCGCCATTGGAAGCAACCGCCTGAGCGCCCAGGGAAGGCTTGGAAGCGACTCCCAGCGGCTGCGGCTCGATTTGACGGCCCCGTCGCTGGCCCAGCTCGATCCCGGATTTGCCGGGTCCCTCGTAGCCGAGGGATGGGTGGGCGGCAGCCTGCAGGCACCAGCTTTTGCTTTTGAGATGAAGGCCCGGGCCCTGCGCGCACCGGCCCGCCTGGCGGCGGAACGGTTCGATATGCACCTCGATGCGAGCCGGGGACTCGCTCAACCGCTAACGGTTCGCGCCTCGGCCCAGGGGCTCGCTGCACTGGGGTGGACCCTGACCCGGGTGAACCTCAACCTGGGGGGCACGCAAGCTCACCATGCCGCCGAAGTGCAGGTTCAGGGACCCGGCATCGCGGGGGAAGCCCGCTGGCAAGGGGCCCTCGAGCTGGGTGAAGCACCGAGCTGGGCGGGGCACCTGGTGAGCCTTCGCATCGCCGAGCCCTATCCTCTCACCCTCGTGGCTCCTGTCTCTCTGGAGCTTTCCCGGCGGCACCTCGCCCTGGGATCCGGCCGCTTGGAGCTCGCCGGCGGCCGCGTGGACTTCGAACCCCTCGTCGCCGACGGCGACGGGATGCGATGGGCAGGCCGAGCCGAGGGACTGCCGCTGGCAGCGCTCCTCCCCGAGTTGGGCAAGGAGGCAGGGCTCGAAGTCTCCCTGGTGGTGGGGGCTCGATGGACGATCAATAGCTCTGCCACGTTGAACGGCGCCGTAGAGCTGTGGCGGGAGCGGGGCGATGTCCTACTCCGGGGTGGCCGCCCCTTGGCCCTGGGACTCGAGCGCCTCGCCATCGCGGTCCACGTCCGAGACAACGCCATCGCGGGAAGCCTTTCGGCCGTGGGGGAGCGCACGGGTCGCATCGCAGGAACGTTCCGCACCGAGGCCCGCCGGGAAGGTGGCCTATGGCGTATTGCGCCGGAGGCGCCTATCGCGCTAGAGGTTGAGGTAGACATGCCCTCCCTCGCCTGGGTCGGACGGCTACTTCGCGCCGGGGTGCGTCTGGAAGGCTCCCTGCGCGGCGCCCTTACGGCTGAAGGCAGCCTGCGGGAGCCCAGGTTGCGCGGAAGTCTGCAAGCAGAAAACCTGGCGGTGCGACGCCACGACCTGGGGCTCGCCTTCGAGCAGGGCGAGGCCCGGGTGGACTTCGACCAGGACAGGCTGTGGCTGCGCCGCGCCATCTTTCGGGCAGGAGACGGCACCCTCGAAGCGAGGGGCAGCGGCCGGCTGGTGAAGGGCATGCCTGTCCTGGACCTAGACGTGCAAGCTGTCCAAGCCACCTTGGTTCAGCGTCCCGACCAGGTGCTGGTGGCAAGCGGCAGCGGCAAAGTGAAAAGCGAGGGAGGCAAACTCTCGGTCACTGGGCAATTCCGGGCGGATCGGGGACTGTTGGAGCTCGAATCCTTCGAAACCCCCAGCCTATCGGAGGACGTGGTGATCGTGGGTGCTCCGACCCCGGATGTAAGCGCCCCCCTCGGGCTTGCCTTCGACCTGGAAATCGACCTGGGTGAGGCTTTCCGCATCCGCGGCGACGGGCTGGAAGCGCGCCTCGCGGGGCGCTTCCGCGTAGTCTCCGACGGCGCGGGTCCGGTCCAGGTCAAAGGCACGGTGCGGGTGGCCGAAGGCAGCTACCGGGCCTACGGGCAGCGGCTCACCATCGAGCGGGGGGTGCTGCTCTTCGATGGCCCCCTCGCCAATCCCAAGCTGGACATCCTGGCGGTACGCAAGAGCCCCACGGCCGAGGCCGGGGTGCTCATCACCGGCACCGCCCTCTCCCCGCGTTCCAGCCTCTATTCCAATCCGCCCGTCCCCGACAACCAGAAGCTTGCTTGGCTCATTCTCGGACCCGGCACCGCTGCGGCCGACACCGAGTTCGGCCTCAGCACTTTCCGCCAGGAACAGCAAGAGATCACGCTGGGCACCCAGCTCACCTCCGCAGTCTACGTAAGCGTCGGGCGGACCTTAGAAGGCACGGGCAACGTGGCCCGGATCACCATGGCGCTGTCCGAAAAATGGGCGATCCAAGCGGTGACCGGCGCAGCCAACGGTATCAACCTCGTCTATACCCTGTCCTTCGACTGACCGAGCTGTTCCTCGGGAACGGGGCCGCGCTAGAATGAAGCCATGGGGCGCTGGCTCATCATCATCGGCGTTGTCCTAGTCCTGCTCGGGCTCGCCTGGCCTTGGCTGTCCAAGCTGGGGCTGGGCCGCTTGCCCGGCGATATCCACATCGAACGGGAGGGTTTTTCTTTCTACTTCCCTATCACCACCAGCATCATCGTCTCCCTGGTGCTGACCCTGCTCCTGTGGATCTTCCGCCGTTGAGCTGCAGCAAGTGCTTTCAAGCGCCCTCGCCGCGCCAGCGCCTGGTCTGGCGCCAGACCAGATCCTGGAGGGAACGGCTTTCGGCGTAGGCTTCCCGCATCCAGCGGGCGTCGTTGCCTGTTTCCCGAACCCAGCCCAGCACTTCGTCCAGCGCTCCCTCGGCACCCAGGTCCCGGGCATGGGCCCGCAACCGCTCGCACGTGGCCGAGATGTCCTCCCTGAGGGTGCGGCGCGCTCCGCTCTCCGGGTCTACCAGCTCCGCGTCGAGCCCGAAACGGGAAGCGAGAAAACGATTGTACGTATAGACCAGATACATCTCCTCCCTGAGGGGGAAGGGGCGCTCCTCGTGGAGAAAGCGGCACAGGGCCTGGGCGTAGGCAGCGAGCGCCGCCGCCCGCTCCACCGTGAGGGGGGTATCGCACACGCGAATCTCCAGGGTGCCGTAGCCGGGCGAGGGGCGCACGTCCCAGTAGAAATCCTTCATCGAGCCCACGATGCCCGAGCTGGCCATCTTTTCGAAATAGTCGTTGAACTCGCTCCAACGGGTCAGAAAGGGTGCCCGCCCACTCAAAGGAAAGGCGAAGATGGCGTTCAACCGGGATGAGTCGAAGGCCGTGTCCACGCCCTGGTAGTAAGGGGAGGCGGCTGAGAGGGCGATAAAATGGGGAATGAAGCGCGCGAGCCCATGCATCAGCTGAAGCGCCTGGTCGCCGTCCCTGCAGCCCACGTGGATGTGTTGGCCGAAGACGGTGAACTGCTTGGCGAGATAGCCGTATAACTCCGAGAGGTGGCGGAATCGGGGGCGATCGCAGATCTGGCGCTCGCTCCAGCGCTGGAAGGGGTGGGCGCCGCCGCCGGCCACTCCGATATTGAGCCGATCGGCTGCTTTGACCAGGGCGTCGCGCATTGCCCGCAGCTCCTCAGCCAGGGTGTCGTAGCGGCTGTGAACCGAGGTGCTGATTTCGATCATGCTCTCGGTGATTTCGGGTTTCACGTCGCCGGGTTGCTTGCCCTTTTCCAGCAGTGCGAGCAGATCGGTCGCTCCCCGAGTCAAATCCCAGTCCCGGGTGTTGACCAATTGCAGCTCTAGCTCCACTCCGAAGCTGAGAAAGGCCGAGGGCTTGAACTCCAGGGTTGCCATCACGTCCTCGCTTCGCCGGAGGCACGCAGCGCGTAGTGGGTAGCAAGGGGCCCCAGGACCTCCATGAGGGCCACCGCCACCATCACAACCGCGGTGACCTCTCCGCTCAGGTGGGGATAGGCGGACGAGGCTTCCTTAAGCAGGATCACCGCCATCAGGGACATGGGCGCCAGGGCCACGGCGAGCAGTCCCGATTTTCGCACGCTCAAGGCCGAAAATGGGGCGAGTGCCAGAACTCCTGCCGCTTTGCCCAGGAATCGGGCAGCCACCAGGGCGAGCGCTGGCAAGGCCACCGCGCCCAGGTCCTGCATCTCGATCGACGCTCCGGTCAGGGCGAAGACGACGATGGTGGCGAGCAACCCCACATCGCCGAAGCGGATCGAGGCGAAGCGGCGGGCATGGTCCAGAGTGCGGGTCAGCGCCCCGCAGGCAAGCAGGCTCAGCACCACCGAGAGATTGAGGCTGGTGGTCAGAGTAACGGCGAGGATCACCACGGCGATGGCCGCTCCCACTTGGGCGTCCTCCTGGCGGCCAAGATAGCGCAGCAGAACGAGCAACATTCCCGCTGCTGCCAAGGCGATAACGAGGGATCCGCCGATCAGGTACAGGGGATGCAGGACCATGACGAGCCAGCCGCTGCGCTCCTCCAAGTGCATGCCGGCGAGCAGCAGGGCCAAGGCCACGAAGGCGTAGATGGCGTTTAAAGTGGTGAGCAAGAGTAGGCGCTCGGTCACCTGGCCCTCGGTGCGCAGTTCCCGCGTGATGGTCATGACCGCGAAAGGCGAGGTCCCCACCGCGATGGCGCCCGCGAGCGCAGCGATCAGCGCACGGCTGCCGAGGGCAGACAGCGCGCTGAATACCGCCAGAAAAGCAAGAGCGCTCTCGAGCAGGCTGGTGGCCAGCAGCCCCGGGTTGCGCCGCAGCCAGTTGAGGTCCACCCGTTGTCCCAGTTCGAACAGGATGAGGCCAATGGCGAGGTCCAGCAGAAGGCGCAGCTCCCCCAGGGTGCCCAGATTCAGCAGTCCGGTAAGCTGCGGGCCGGCCACGATTCCTGCAGCCAGGTAGCCCAGCAAGCGCGGCAAGCGCAACCAGCGTCCGGCTGCTTCCCCCGCCGCCGCGGCGGCGATCAACACGACCGCGAACCACAGCAGGCCAGGGGAGCGGATGGGCGACGACGGTAGAAAGAACCACTGGTCCATGCGCCCTTTCCCGATAAGAATCCGCTTTTTGCGAGCGAGAAAGCGGGTGGGAATTCGGAAGATCGGATTTTAACCCGAATACTTGGCACCCGACCCGAAACGATGGCGTGGAAAGCGGTCGGGCGGACGCATCTCGCTACTCTCCGAGGCCTCCTAGGCCGTATCGCCAGGCCGCCCGCCCCCGTCTTTCCAAACACCGCCAGCGCGATCGCGGGAGGGAATGCGATAAAGATAGAGAGTCAGCGCGGCGCCGAAGAGGGCCAGTAGTGCCCGGGCCAGGGGATGGGAGACGAAGAACACGATGGAGACACTCAGGGCAAGCAGCATGAGCGCAATGGCATACAGCTTGACCCGACAAGGGATGCTTCGATGACGTTGCCATTCGTGGATCAGCGGGCCGAAGACGGGATTGCCCACCAGCCAGCCGTAGAAGCGCTCCGAGGCGCGAGCGTAGCAAGCAGCGGCGAGCAGCAAGAAAAGGGGTGGTCGGGAGCACCGGCAATACGAGCCCTAGAGCACCTAAGCCCACGCACAGGGTCCCTACTGCCAAGAGCAGGCCCCGCATCGTGGCCGAACCATGGGGCTGGGGCGCCGGTTTTCCCGGTGCCAGGTCACGGGGGCGGGCCCTGGGCGGCCGGCCGCTATTTAGCGAAGAGCTGGGACAGGTCTTTGAAGGCCTTGAACTCCAGCGCGTTGCCCGAGGGATCGTAGAAAAACATCGTCGCCTGTTCCCCGACCAAGCCCTTGAACCGGATATAGGGCTCGATGGCGAAGCGTACCCCCTGGGAACGCAAGCGCTGTACTAGAGACTCCCACTGCTCCATGGTGAGCACGACGCCAAAGTGGGGAACGGGCACGCCATGGCCGTCCACCGGATTGACGTGGGCGCGCACCCGGCCGTCCTTACCGAGACTCGGGTCCAGGTGGCACACCACCTGATGGCCGAAGAGGTCGAAATCCACCCAGGCCTCGTCGCTGCGGCCTTCGGGGCAACCCAGCACACCTCCATAGAAACGGCGGGCCTCGTCCAGATCGCGTACAGGAATGGCCAAGTGGAAGGGGGTCAGCATGATGCGGGCTCCGGCAGACTCAAGGGGACGCTAGGTTTAATCATTATACGATGCGAGCGCCCCCCGACCTGCGGGTCACAGGGAGTGGTACAAGAGCAGCACGGCGTAGAGATGATGGTCGTGGGGCTGGGTTTCGAACTCCCGCGTCCGATACACCGGCCAAGAAGCTCAGCGAAAGCTCACCGACCCGGAGCCCCATCCCCCCCGCCAAGCCGGCGACGAAAGGCTTCTTGTCCACGCGTCGGCTATCCTTCCAGCTATTGCCGTCGAGGAAAATGTCCCTCGCCACCGCTTTCGCCCAGGGAGCTAACACACCGTAGAAGGAATAGCCAGAAGCGAAACGCCGAGCTGGCCCCGCAACCGGGCCGCTATCCAGCAGGACCACTTCCCCGAAATCCCGTGGCACGTGGTAGCCGAGGCGCAGCTCAAGCAGAAGTCCGCCTGCGGTCGAGACATTGCCCAGGTTGACCCCCACCGCCGGCACCAGATCCCATCCCCAGCCACCGGACCACTGTCCAGCCCGGGCTCGCCACCGGCGTTCCCAGTGGGCGACGAGGCCGGGTTCGTCATGCAACTGGAACGCCCAGCCCTGGCCCCTTCCGCTACCGGTGAAGTCGTGCAGCCAGTCTTGAACGGTCTGGGCCTTCGAGGCGGGGCCCACCACGCCAAGGGCCAGGCGCCAAGCGTCGAGCCGCCGATCGTCCCACTCGCTCACGCCCAGGCGAACGTAGCTCCAGCCGGCGTAGGGGCGATCGGAGCGAGGCGGGTCCGCGGCACCCAAGTCGTCGGGTGTGTAAGCCTGCTGGCCTAGGCTCAGGGTCCAGTGGTGCCGAACCTCCGCCCCACGCAGCCAGGAAGAACCCGGCAGCCACCCGAGCCAGGCGCTGTCGCCGCGCCGCCTTGCGCCTGAGACCCAGGCCAGTTCAATGCCGCCGGTATACTGGCGGTCTGTGGCGAAAGGCCAATCGTTCTCCACCTGCAGCACCACGGCGCCGGGCGTCGGGTCGGGTGGGGCTTCGCCCCAAGCCGTGTGCACAAACAGGAACAGGAGAATCCCCAGCGCCGCCGAGAGCAGCGGTCTCGCAGCGCGCTTCTCCGGGTTACCCATCTCTCGGGTCGGGCTCATCGGCGGCGAAGCCGTTAGGTCGGAAACGGCGCTCTTCACCAGGCGCTCTTACCCGAGCGCGAGGAGCGGGCCCAGTCGGTGCAGAACGTGGGGAGCAAGGGCCCCCTGCGCGGCATAGTAACGGAGGCGTTCGAGGGGCAGATCTTCCGCGCAGCCCACTTCTCCCCGGCAGCCGGCGGCGCCGCAGCGACACTGGAAACGCCAGCCCGGAAAGGCGGCGATGCCCGCGCGGGTGGTGGTGGTGGCGTAGTCGAAGCTCAGGTCCTCGCCAGGGGCGATGTCCCTCATGGCCACGAGAAAGACCCGTCCGTCAGGCTCGAACTGGAGGCGGCAGTTGGGCTCGCAACTATGGTTGACGTAGTCGTCCAGGTCGCCCGAGGCGAGGAATACCTCGTCCTCTCCGATCTCCATCACGTGGTCCGGCTCCTCGTTCCTTCCCTCAGCGAAACTTACCCGCCTGCCATAATGCTCGAGCAGCACTTCCCCAGCGGGATGGCCGGTGCGGCTATAGAGGCTGCGCCCCATGACGTTCTCCCGCACGGCGATGCCGGGAAGGGGTGCCATCACCGAACGGGGTGCATCGCTGACGAGGCGCTTTAGCATCACGGCTCTCCCAGAGCGAAAACCGGACCGCTCGCCCCTGCGCTCCTCGCGCGGGGGCTGGGCGCAGTTCTAGCACATCACCCGAGCGGTGGCAAACCCGGGGCGCATTCCATCCAAAAAAAAAAGGCGCCGCCTTGCCGGCCGCGCCTCCAGCAGGCTCTCCTCCTCCTCTCACTCGATCGCCTTCACCATGTCCTCGACCACCTTCTTGGCATCCCCGAAGACCATCATGGTCTTGTCCATGTAAAAAAGCTCGTTGTCCAGCCCGGCGTAGCCCGCCGCCATGGAACGCTTGACCACGATCACCGTCCTCGCCTTGTCCACCTCCAGAATCGGCATGCCGTAGATGGGGCTGCCCGGCTTGCGGGCAGCGGGATTGACCACGTCGTTCGCTCCTAGCACCAGCACCACGTCGGTGTTGATGAACTCGCTGTTGATGTCCTCCATCTCGAACACGATATCGTAGGGGATCTCGGCCTCCGCCAAGAGGACGTTCATATGGCCGGGCATGCGGCCCGCCACCGGGTGCACGGCGAAGCGCACGTTCACCCCCTTCTCCTGGAGCTTGTCCACCAGCTCTTTCACCGCGTGCTGGGCGCGCGCCACCGCCAGGCCATAGCCCGGCACGATGATCACGTTCTCAGCGTTGGAGAGGAGATAGGCAGCGTCCTCGGCGCTGCCCGAGCGCACCGTCTTCTGGCCCGCCTCCTCGGCCGCCGCACCTTCGGCCGCGCCGAAGCCCCCTAGGATCACGCTGATGAAGGAACGGTTCATGGCCTTGCACATAATGTAGGAGAGGATCGCCCCCGAGGATCCCACTAGGGAGCCGGCAATGATCAGCATGGGGTTGTTCAGGGAGAAGCCGATGCCCGCCGCCGCCCAGCCCGAGTAGCTGTTCAACATCGAGATCACCACCGGCATATCAGCCCCGCCGATGGGGATGATAATGAGCACCCCCAGCACGAAAGCGAGGGCGGTCATGACGATGAAGGGCAGCCAATGGGTCTCGCTTCCCCCCAGGAAAAAGGCGGTGCCGAAGCCGATCATCACGATCGCCAATGCAAGGTTTAAGAGGTGCTGGCCTTTGAACACTACGGGAGCGCTGGAGAAGAGCCGGAAATATTTGCCCAGGCCCGCCAGCTTGCCGAAGGCGATCACCGAGCCGGAGAAAGTGATGGCGCCGACAAAGGTGCCGATGAACAGTTCCAGCTTGTTACCCTTAGGCAGGGGGTCGGGCAGCCCGAAAGCGCTCGGGTTGTTGACTGCGGCGATGGCGATCAGCACCGCCGCGAGCCCCACCAGCGAATGCATGGCCGCCACGAGCTCCGGCATCTGGGTCATCTGCACCCGGCGGGCGATCACAGCGCCGATCGTTCCCCCGATGGCGATCGCCAGGACGATCGGAACCCAGTTACGGGTGATGGCAAAGGTGGTGGCAATGGCGATCGCCATGCCGATGATGCCGAACAGGTTGCCGCGCCGGGCCGTCACCGGCGAAGAGAGACCCTTCAGCGCCAGGATGAACAGGACTGAGGCGACGAGGTAGGCGAGAGCAACTTGGTTGGCGGTCATTTGTTCTCCTTCGGAGCGCCGGGTGGATTGCCGCCGGCGCTCGTGGTTGCTGTCCGAAAGCGCATTTTGTTCTTCGGCCTTCCCGTCATTGCTTGCCCTTTTCGCCCTTGGGTTTTTTCTTGAACATCTCCAGCATGCGCTGGGTGACCAGGAAGCCGCCGAAGACGTTGATCGACACCAACAGAACGGCGATGAACCCGACCACGCTCTCGAACCCGAACCCTCCCACCCCCGCCGCTAGGATCGCGCCGACGATGATGATGGAGGAGATAGCGTTGGTTACCGACAAAAGCGGAGTGTGCAGAGCCGGCGTCACATTCCAGATGACGTGATAGCCGACGAACACGGCCAGTACGAAGATCGTGAGATTGACGACGATAGGATCAATCGCTCCGGTCATGGGCGCTCCTTGACAAGCATGCTTCAGGCTTCCGACGCGGAAACGCGGGCGCGCTTCAGCTCTTTTTCACGAGTTCCCCGCCGGTGCATACCAGCGCTCCGGCGATGATTTCGTCCTCCCGGTCGAGCTTGAGCTCCCCGGTCTTAGGGTCCAGCAGCAGGTTGAGGAAGTTCAAGAGATTTCGCGCATACAGGGCGCTCGCGTCCGCGGCTGCCAGAGCCGGCAGGTTGGCGATCCCGACGATCTTCACCCCGTGCTTGACCACGATCTTGTCGAGCTCGGAGCCCTCCACGTTACCTCCCTGCTCGATTGCCAGATCCACGATCACCGAACCCGGCTTCATGCTTTTCACCGTTTCTTCCTTGATCAACTTGGGCGCGGGACGGCCCGGGATCAGCGCCGTGGTGATGACGATATCGGCGGCTTTAGCGCGCTCGTGCACCAGCTCCGCCTGACGGCGCATCCAATCGGCAGGCATGGGTCGAGCGTAGCCGCCCACGCCCTCCGCGATCTCGCGCTCCTCTTGCGTCAGGTAGGGCACGTCGAGAAACTTCGCCCCCAGGGATTCCACCTGCTCCTTTACGGCCGGGCGCACGTCGGAGGCCTCCACCACGGCTCCGAGACGCTTTGCCGTGGCGATCGCCTGTAGGCCCGCCACCCCCGCGCCCAACACCAGGACTCGCGCAGCCTTCACCGTGCCAGCAGCGGTCATAAGCATGGGCATGAACCGCTGATATTCGTTGGCTGCGATGATCACTGCCTTGTAGCCGGCGATATTGGCCTGGGAGGAGAGGGCGTCCATGGCCTGGGCCCGGGAGATACGCGGCAGCCACTCCATGGCGAAAGCGGTGAGGCCGTGGCGCGCATAAGCCTCCATCGCCGAGCCATCGTAGGGATTGAGCAGTCCGATCAGGATGGCCCCTTTTTTCAAGTGGGCCAGCTCCTCGGCCGAGGGACCGCGCACCTTGAGCACGATGTCAGCGTTGGCGTATACCTCCTCGGCGCTGGCCACGACGGTGGCCCCAGCCGCTTCGAACTCCGCGTCGGGAATGCTGGCCTTAACACCTGCCGAGGCCTGCACCAGGACCCGGTGACGTCCGCCGGCTACGAGCTTTTTCACCGTCTCCGGAGTAGCGGCCACGCGAGTTTCGCCCGCGCGCGTTTCCGCAGGGACTCCGATTTGCATGCGCGTTCTCCTTCTTCTCGGACGATGGACCGGCCCGCGGGCCAAGCCGCGCCCGCTCATTTGTTATTCGCAGGAACACCCCTTTTTCTGCCGAGAGGCGTGGGGAGGCAGGAGTCGCGAAGCGCGGGGCGTTATCGTAATCGTCATCTTGTGCTGCCTCGCCTCTCCGGCCAAGCGAGGCCCAATCCTAATCGCTTCGCCGGGACGGCGCAATATCGGCGGTCAAGAGCAGCCGTTATAATGGTGCATGCCTCCGAAACGACTTGTCCCATGCCTTCGATCCGGGTTCTTCCTGACCTGGTAGTAAGCCAGATCGCGGCGGGAGAAGTGGTGGAGCGGCCCGCCTCCGCCTTGAAGGAGCTGCTGGAGAACAGCCTCGACGCGGGCAGTCGCTCGGTGAGCGTGGAACTCGCCCAGGGCGGCCAGAAACTGATCGCCGTGACGGACGACGGCTGCGGGATCCCGGGAGAGGAGCTGCCCCTAGCGCTCGCCCGCCACGCCACCAGTAAGATCGCTAGCCTGGAGGACCTCGCCCGGGTAGGTAGCCTGGGCTTCCGGGGCGAAGCGCTGGCAGCAATCGGCGCGGTGGCGCGCCTGCGGCTGGCGAGCCGCCACCCCTCGGAGCCCCATGGTTGGGCGATTCGCTGCGACGGCGGCAGCCTCGCGCCTCGCGAGCCCGCGGCCCTCACCCGAGGCACCCGGGTGGAGGTGCGCGATCTCTACTTCAACACCCCGGTCCGGCGCAAATTCCTGAAGAGCGAGGCGACCGAGTACGCCCATTGCGAGGAGACCTTCCTGCGCATCGCCCTCTCTCGGCCGGACTTGCGCTTCACCCTCCAGCATAACGGCAGGCTGCGCTGGTCCCTCCCCCCAGCCGATGCGGTCACGCGCATCGGGACACTGCTCGGGGAAGCGCTCTCGGCTGCCCCGATCACTGTGGACGAGGACAGCCCAGGGCTCAAGCTCTTCGGGCTAGCGGCCCACCCGACCCAGTGCCGCAGCCAGCGGGACGTCCAGTACCTTTTCGTCAACGGCCGCTTCGTGCGCGATAAGCTCCTCGCCCACGCGGTACGGGAAGCGTATCGCGACGTCTTGCACCACGACCGGTATCCGGCCTACGTCTTGTTCCTGGAGTTGGACCCCGAGGCGGTGGACGTGAACGTACACCCGACCAAGAGCGAGGTGCGCTTCCGGGAGCCCGGTGCCGTACACCGGTTTGTATTCCATGCCCTGCATAAGGCTCTCGGCGGAACCCGCGCCGGCGGCGCGACTTCGTCCGCCCGGCCCGCTGAGAGCGTTCTCCGGGACACGACGCCCTCGCCATGGCCGCGACCGAAGGCGAACCCTGAGCCCTCGCTTCGCCAGATGACGGTTCCCCTGTCCGCCGCCCAGCCGATTGCCGCCTACCAGGCCCAGTTCGTTGAGGCCCTGGCTGAGAGGCGGACGGCTTCCGAGAAGTCCTGCGAGATTCCGCCCCTGGGGTTCGCCCTGGCCCAGTTGGGAGGCGTCTACATCCTTGCCCAGAACGCCCACGGCCTGGTCGTGGTGGACATGCACGCGGCCCACGAGCGCGTCGTCTACGAAACGCTGAAAAACGCCCTGGACACGGGCGCACCCGCGTCCCAGCCGCTGCTTATTCCCCTGACCCTGCCTGCCGCTCCCCAGGACATGGAAGCGGTAGAACGCCACCAGGCTCTGATCAGCAGTCTGGGTTTCGACATCGCTCCCCTTTCGCCCAGCACCCTGGCGGTGCGCGCGTTGCCCCCGGCGCTTCAGGGGGCCGATGCGGCGGAGCTGGTCCGAGACTTGATCCGGGAGCTGCGAGAATTCGATGCCAGCACGGTCGCTACCGCCCGCCGCAACGAACTCCTCGCCCGGCTCGCCTGCCACGGGGCAGTGCGAGCCAATCGGCGGCTCACGCTGGCCGAAATGAACGCCCTGTTGCGCCAGATGGAGGCGACAGAGCGCTCCGGCCAGTGCAACCACGGGCGGCCCACCTGGTTTCAATTGAGCCTCCAGGACCTGGACCGCCTGTTCATGCGGGGCAGGTAAAGGATGGAACAGGAAGCCCCGCAGCTGTCCGAGCGGGGACCCCGTGGGCGCAAGGCGCCCGATCCCCCCGCCATCTTCCTGATGGGGCCCACCGCTACGGGTAAGACCCGGGTCGCAGTGGCGCTCACCCGCAGCCTACCGGTGGAAATCGTGAGCGTGGACTCTTCCCTGGTCTACCGCCACATGAACATCGGCACCGCCAAGCCGGACGCGGAGACGCTCAAGGCGGCGCCCCATCATTTGATCGACCTGGTGGAGCCCGATGAAGCCTATTCGGCGGGGCGCTTTCGCGACGACGCTCTGGCCGTGATGCGCGAGATCACCGAGCGGGGCCGCATCCCGCTCCTCGTAGGCGGCACCATGCTCTACTTCAAGGCGCTGCGGGAGGGCCTCGCCGAGCTGCCCAAGGCAGACCCGGCGCTGCGACTGGTCATCGACGGCATGGCGGCTGAGCAGGGCTGGCCAGCCCTGCACCGGCTTCTCGCCAGTGTCGACCCGGAAACCGCGGCTCGGCTCTCTCCGAACGACGCCCAGCGGATCCAGCGGGCCCTGGAAGTGTATTACCTCACCGACCGGCCCCTGTCGGCCCTACTCAAGAAGCCGAAGTACGTCTATTTTCCCTACCGAAGCATCTGCGTGGCCCTGGTGCCCGGTGATCGGGGGCAGCTCCACCAGCGTATCGCCCAGCGTTTCGAGGATATGCTGGAGCTGGGCTTGATCGGAGAGGTGCGCTGGCTGCGCCGCCACTACGCCCTGGACCTCTCCATGCCTTCCATGCGCTGCGTCGGCTACCGCCAGGTATGGAAGTACTTGGAAGGGGAATACAGCCTGGAAACGATGCGGGAGCGGGCGGTGGCGGCGACGCGTCAGCTTGCCAAGCGCCAACTCACCTGGCTGCGGGCGCTGGACGATGTCGTCGCCTTTGACTGCTTTCGAGACTCGGTGGCCGAAGAGGTGCTGGCCTACTTGCGGTCGGCCCTCGCTGTCTGAGACCGAGTCCGCAAAGGACAGCCAAGGTCTCTCTCCGTGCATCTCCTCCGCGTCTCTTTTCTACGTTCTAATCAATCGCCCTTTTCGTGCACCCCGGCCCGGGCCCAGCCACGGGCGAAGGTAAGCTCCAGGAGATCTCCCGGGGCCACCTGGGCCGCCGAGCGCACGATGTCACCGTCCGCGGTCCGAACGATGCTGTAGCCCCGCTCAAGCACGTGTCGGGGGTTCAAATGAACAAGGTGGGCCTCGAGCCGGGCAAGTTCCCGTTCGGCGTGGGAGAGCCTGTGGGCCATGGCCCGGGTGAGCCGTTGCGCCTGCCTGCGGCGGGCTTCAAGCAGCGCCTCGAGGTCCGGACACGCCCGCCGGAGACGCTCTGCCAGGTGCGCCGCTCGCGTCGCCTCCTGGGTGAGCCTGCGGCGCGCTGCAGCCGCGAGTCGCCGCCCCAGGTCGGCCAGCCGCAGCGACTGGGCACGAAGGCGCTCGCCAGGATGCACGAGCCGCCGCGCCAGGTAGTCCAGCTGCTGCATTCGGGTCTCGAGCCGCCGTGCATGACTGCGGTGCAGACGCCGCGTCAGGCTTTCCAAGCGGGCCAGCAGGTCGATACGGCTGGGGCTCGCGAGCTCCGCCGCGGCGGTGGGGGTCGGCGCACGCTGGTCGGCCACAAAATCGGCGATGGTGAAATCCGTCTCGTGGCCGATCCCGCTCACCACTGGGATAGGACAGGCGGCAATCGCCCGGGCCACGCCTTCCTCGTTGAACGCCCAGAGATCCTCCAGGCTGCCTCCGCCCCGGCACAGGATCAAGACATCGCACTCGGCCCGCTCTCCCGCGACACGCAGCGCCGCCGCGATCTGCTGGGCTGCCTCCAGCCCTTGCACCTGGGTGGGATAGATCACCACAGGCAGACTCGGCAGACGCCGCCGCAGGGTAGCCAGCACGTCCCGCAGGGCCGCTGCCTGGGGGGAGGTCACGATGCCCACCTGGCGCGGGAAAGGAGGCAGGGGCCGCTTGCGCTCGGGCGCGAAGAGACCCTCCCGCTCCAGCTTCGCCTTCAGGCGCTCGAAGGCCTCGTACAAGGCACCCAAGCCTGCCCGACGCATGGTCTCCACGTTGAGCTGGAACTCTCCCCGGGCTTCGAAGAGAGTCACCAGGGCCCGCACTTCCACCAGAGCGCCGTCCGCCGGTTCCCAGTCCAGGTATTGATTGCGGTTGCGGAACATGACGCAGCGCACTTGGGCCTCCCGGTCCTTCAGGGCGAAATACCAATGACCCGACGCGTAGCGTTTCAGGTTAGAAATCTCGCCCCGGACCCATAGCAAGGGGTACGTCTGCTCCAGAAGGAGGCGGGTCGCCCGATTGAGTTCGGTGACGGTAAGCACCCGCCCCGGGTCGATGGCGAAGCTGAAATCCACTTGACAAGCCTTTTAATCCACATTCTCCCCTTCAGGACGGGCTGCGGCGTGACTGCTGCGGGGCAATCCCTCGGTAAGCCGCGCTCGATAGACTAAGCCTCTGAAAGATAAGAACAAATCCCGACGTCCAAAAATTAATCGCGATAGAAAAATTCTTGTCACGAAGGCGACTTAGCCCGCATTTTTACAGACTGCCCACAGAGTTATCCACAAAGGTTGTGGACAATGAGCGCGTCCGAAATCGGCCATCGCGGGAGCGCTGATCGGGCCTAAGGCCTTGAGCCGTCACGCGGCTTGCTCGGTCCGGTGCTTGCGGATAGAGTTACCACATTTTTTTCCGTTCGGGCTGAGGAGTACGGATTTGTTTGCCCTCATCGAAGCGGCCGGCTGGCCGATCTGGTTTCTCATCGTTGCCTCCATCGTCGCCGTCGCCATTATCGGCGAGCGTCTCTGGTCCCTGCGCCAGAGCCAGGTGGTACCGAAGGATCTGCTCCATCGGGTGGTGCAGGAGTATCGCAAAAACGGCGTCAGCGAGGAGCTGATTGCCCGCCTCAACCGGGGCCCGGTGTTGGGGCGCGTCTTCGCAGCGGGACTGAAAAACATCCGAAGCTCCCGGGAAATCATCAAGGACTCCATCGAGGAGGCGGGCCGCGCCGCTACTCAGGAGCTGGATCGCTTCCTCACCATGCTGGGGAGCATCGCCTCGGTGTCGCCGCTGCTCGGCCTGTTCGGCACGGTGGTGGGGATGATCGAGATCTTCGGCTCCCAGACACCTACGGGCAGCAACCCGATCCAGCTCGGCCACGGCATCTCCATCGCCCTGTACAACACCGCTTTTGGCATCTTGGTGGCCGTGCCCAGCATTCTCTTCTACCGCTACTTCCGGGCCAAGGTGGACGCGATGGTGGTGGAGATGGAGCTCCAGGCCCTCAAGCTGGTGGAAGTCTTGCTCGGCGAGCGCAAAGCATGAACTTCCAGCGCGGGCGACAAAAGGACGAGCCGCGGATCGACTTTGTTCCGCTGATCGACGTGCTGCTGGTGATCCTGATCTTTCTCATGGTCACCACCACCTACAATCGGTTCTCGGAGCTGCAAATCAACCTGCCCGAAGCGGGCGCGGAAAAGCAGACCGAGCGCCCCAACGAGATCACGGTCGCTGTCGATCCCGTGGGGCAGTACACGGTCAACAACCAGCCGATACGCTTCACCGGGCTCGAGGTACTGGTGGAGAGCCTGCGGCGCGCCGCCGCCGGCGCCGCCGAACCGGTGATCGTGATCGCTGCCGACGCCAAAGCCTCCCACCAATCCGTGGTGAACGTGATGGAGGCAGCACGCATCGCCGGCTATCACCGGATCACCTTCACCACCCAGGCGCGAGAGCGGTAGAGGAGAGCCCCGGAACCAAGGCGGCGCGACCCGCCGCAACGGACCGTGCCCTGGGATCCCTACGGTTCTTCCCTTCCCGCCCTGTTGCTGGCCGATCTGTGGGACCGGTGCGCCGGCCAGGCCCACCGGGCCAACGCCCGCTGGGGTTTCCTGCACCCGCCCTCCAAAGGTAAAACGGTCTGGGTCGTAGCCGGAAGCGAGGCACGCAGCGTGCGGCTCGGGGCGGAGCTTGTGCGCGCCATCCGGCAGAAGCGCCTGGACGTGCGGCTGGTTTTCACCTTTGAGCAGGAGCATCCCCAGGTCCTTGCGCCCCTGGTCGGCAGTCCCCGTACTGGGTGGGGGTTCGGCCCCTGCGACCATCCCCTCGCCGTGGGACGGGCCCTCCGGCGGCTCCAGCCCCTAGGAATCGTGTTCGCGGGCGCGGCGCCCCGGCCCCACCTGGCCCGGGCCAGCGCCCGCCTTGCCCACCGGCTGCTCGTGGCCGCCACCGGTTGCCCGGAGGTAAGTTTCGAACGGGTCTACCCCTCTACCGAGGAAGAAGCCGCCTCCGCGGGAGAGGAAGCCGCCCCGGCCGCCAATCTCCTCACCCTGGTCATGCCATCCCAGGTGGACCCCAACTTCGCCGCCCTGGTGAACGGCCCCTCGAGCCGCTCCCTGTGGTGGTGGCATGGGACAGATCCCCGAGAGCTGGAGGGCTTTCTCGTCCCCTTCCGAGCGGCCTTCCCTCGCGACCCCCTCTTCGTCACCGGTCTCGTGCCCCGGCAAGGACGAAATCTGGGGCTTCGGCCCATCAGCGGCTGGGAGAGAACGCCCTTGCCCGACGGCGCCCTCGTTGCCGTCGACGACCCCACCTGGCTTCCGGCGGTGGCCGCCGCCTGCGTCGCCGTCCATTTTGACGCCCGAGACGACGAATGCCTGTGGCAAGCCCTGGGCGGCGGAGCAGCGGCGAGCCGCCGCCCCGGCCTGCCCTTGCCCAAGGCGGCCCTGGCTTCCGCGGTGGCGCAACGGGCCGACCCCGGCGAGATCGTCCGCGCCTGGCAGGCTTGGCAGCAAGACCCGCAGCGGCGGCGGGAGCTGAGAGACCGATCGCGCCAAGCCTTCTGGGCCGAACGGCGCCTAGCGGGAAGCGTCCGGGACGAACTGCTCGAGCGGGTTCTCAACTGGGATTGACCCTGCCCCAGGCCCTTCGTCAAACTCCCTGGCCCATGAACCCTCCAGTGCGCTGGGTCGAGCGCCATTGGCGCCAGACCACCTGGTTCGCGGCCCTGCTTGCCCCCTTGAGCCTCCTCTTCGGGGCGGCTGCGGCTGCCCGCAGGGCCTTGTATCGGGGGGGCATTCTACGCGCCGAGCGCCTTCCGGTGCCGGTCATCGTGGTGGGCAATCTCACCGTTGGGGGCACCGGCAAGACGCCGTTCGTCATCTGGCTCGTCCAGCGGCTGCGCGGCTTGGGATGGCGGCCGGGGATCGTGAGCCGAGGCTATGGCGCCACAGTGTCGGGTCCCGCCCCGGTGGAGGCCGCCTCCGACCCGGTCCGCTTCGGCGACGAGCCCGTGCTCCTCGCCCGCCGCACTGGCTGTCCGGTATGGATCGGACGCGACCGGGCGCGGGCCGCCCGGGCGCTCCTCGCCCATTCGCCCGAATGCGACGTGATCGTCTCCGACGACGGCCTGCAGCACTACCGCCTCGCCCGGGACGTGGAGATCGCCGTGGTGGATGCTGAACAGGGATTCGGCAACGGCTGGCTCCTGCCGGCGGGCCCGCTGCGGGAGCGGCCATCCCGGCTCGATCGAGTAGACCTGGTAATCGTGCATGGAACCGCTGCCCGCCCCTTCGCGGCGGGGCGGGAATGCCGTATGCGGCTCGAGGGCCGGCAGTTCTACAACCTGCTCAATCCCCGCTTCGTGGTTTCTGCCGGCTACTTCAATGGCATGCGCACCCACGCGGTGGCGGGCATCGGCAATCCCCGCCGCTTCTTTGACGCCCTCCAGGCCCTGGGACTTTCCGGCACGGCCCATGCTTTCCCCGATCACCACCGATTCCGCGCCGAAGAGCTGCGCTTCGCCGGCGCGGAAGCCATCCTCATGACCGAAAAGGATGCGATAAAATGCGAAGCCTTCGCCGACGAGACGCATTGGGTGCTCGCCGTCACCGCCGTGGTCGAACCGGACCCGTTGCCCATCCTGCTCGCCAAGATCGGACATTCCCATGGATCCCAAGCTTCTTGACATTCTCGTATGCCCCCTGTGCAAGGGCCCCCTGGTCTACAAAAAGGCCGAGCAGGAACTCATCTGCAAAGCGGACCGCCTCGCCTATCCCATCCGGGACGGCATTCCGGTGATGCTGGAAGAGGAAGCCCGCAAGCTGCCGCCGGAGGAAGAGGTGGTCTGACGCCTCTCAATCCGGTGCTCTCCGCCTCCCTATGACGCCCGTGCCTTTCACCGTGGTGATCCCGGCACGCTACGCCTCCACCCGGCTGCCGGGCAAGCCGCTTGCCGACATCGGCGGCCGCCCCATGGTGGTGCGGGTAGCCGAACGGGCACGGGACAGCGGCGCCCGGGCGGTGGTGATAGCCACCGATCATCCGGACGTGGTCGAGGCCGCACGGCGCCATGGGTTCGAGGCCTGCATGACCCGCGCCGACCATGCCACGGGCACCGATCGCATCGCCGAGGTGGTGAGGGCACGGCGGCTCTCTCCCGAAACGCTGGTGGTAAACGTGCAGGGCGATGAGCCCTTCATCGATCCCGAGCTGATCCGGGAAGCGGCCTCGCATCTCCACGACAGGGTGGAGGCTGCCATCGCCACCGCCTGCCATCCGATCCAAGATCTGGAGAGCTTTCTGAGCCCGAGCGTGGTCAAGGTGGTGCTGGACGCCCAGGGTTACGCCCTGTACTTCAGCCGCGCCCCCATCCCCTACCCCCGGGACGCCTTCGCCGCGGGCGCTACAGCCCTTCCCGCGGATTTCCCGGCCTACCGCCATATCGGCATCTACGCCTACCGGGCAGGCTTTCTCGCTGCCTACGCCGGCCTGACCCCAAGCCCGGTCGAGGTCTTCGAGTCTCTGGAGCAGCTGCGGGCCCTGGCCCACGGTTACCGGATCGCCGTCTGGGTGACCGGCCGCGCGGTCCCAGCCGGCGTAGACACGCCCGAGGATCTGGAGCGGGCGCGACGCTTGGCGGCGGGCGGGCCGCCGGGTCCTTATAGATCCCATCACGATTAACGATCCGCGGCCTTGATGGACCCTCTATCATTCGCGGGTACGACATCGCAGCAAGCAGCCAAGGAGGAAGCCCCATGCGACTGATCCTGCTGGGCCCCCCGGGAGCGGGCAAAGGCACCCAGGCGGCCTTCATCACCCAGCGTTTCCGCATCCCCCAAATCTCCACGGGCGACATGCTGCGGGCGGCGGTGAAGGCTGGCACGCCCCTGGGCAAGCTCGCCAAGGAAAAGATGGAGGCAGGGGCCCTGGTGCCCGATGACCTGATCATCCGGCTCGTGAAGGAGCGCCTTCAAGAGCCCGATTGCGCCAACGGCTTCCTGTTCGACGGTTTCCCCCGCACGATTCCCCAGGCCCAGGCCATGCGGGATGGGGGTGTCAAGATCGATTACGTGCTGGAGCTGGACGTCCCCGACGAGGAAATCATCACCCGCATGGCGGGCCGCCGGGTGCACCTCGCCTCCGGGCGCACCTATCACGTGAAGTTCAACCCGCCCCGGGTTCCGGACCGGGACGACGTGACCGGAGAGCCCCTGGTCCAGCGGGAGGACGACCGGGAGGAGACGGTGCGGGAGCGGCTGCGGGTCTATCACGCCCAGACCAAACCGCTAGTGGACTACTATTCGCGCTGGGCGGCCGAAGGCGATCCCAACGCCCCCAGAGTGGTCAAGGTGCTGGGCACCGGCAGCGTGGAGGAGATCCGCGACCGCATTTTCGCCGCGTTGAGCTGACCCAAAGGAGACAGCCTATGTCTGCCATCCCCGGATTCAGCGACGCCGAACTGTGGGTGGTGGAGTCCGCCCTCAAGGAGCGCTATGGCCGGGAGGTGTCGGTGGAGGTGGCAGTAAGCGAGCTCAAGCTCGATCCTTCCTCCTCCGAGCTCACTACCTGTCCCACCCTGCATTGGACCCAGGACGGGGTGGGCTTCGTCATCAATAAGATCGCCGAGGGTCGCTACCGGGCCCAGTTCTACTACTCCGTCCACGACCAGTACGGAACCGACCGGGAGTCCTTCGACGATCTAGGCGAGTGCCTGGGGGTACTCCTCAAGCTGCAGGCCGATACCGCTAGGGACCGGGCGGGCGCCGCCTCAGGTGCGGACGGGAGTAGCTTGAGCAGCCCTTTCACCCAGTTCATCGACTTCTGAAGCAAACAAAGGGAGACCACTGGATGGCCAAAATGAACGCGTTCTACGCCCAGTCCGGAGGGGTTACTGCAGTGATCAACACCTCGGCCTGCGCCGTCATCGAGACAGCCCGCAAGCACAAGGACAAGATTGGCAAGGTCTACGCCGGCCGCGACGGTATCATCGGAGCGCTCACCGAAGACCTGATCGACACCAGCAAGGAACCCGCCGCCAATATCGCCGGGCTGCGCTACACGCCGGGAGGCGCCTTCGGTTCCTGCCGCTATAAGCTAAAAAGCCTGGAGCAAGACCGGGCCCAGTACGAGCGGCTGATCGAGGTGTTCAAGGCTCACAACATCGGCTACTTCTTCTATAACGGGGGCGGCGACTCGGCCGACACTTGCTTGAAGGTGTCCCAGCTCTCCGAGCAGATGGGCTATCCCATCGTGTGCGTGCACGTGCCTAAGACCGTGGACAACGATTTGCCCATCACCGACTGCTGCCCCGGCTTTGGCTCGGTTGCCAAGTACGTGGCTACCTCCATCCGGGAAGCGGGCTACGACGTGGCCTCCATGGCCAAGACCTCTACCCGGGTGTTCGTCCTGGAAGTGATGGGCCGTCATGCCGGATGGATCACCGCTGCCTGCGGACTCGCCGCGGAAAAGGAGGGCGAGCCGCCCCATATTCTGCTCTTCCCAGAAGTTGCCTTCGACGAAGACAGATTCCTCGGGCGCGTGGAGGAGTCGATCAAGCGCTACGGCTACTGCGTGATCGGGGTTTCCGAGGGGCTGCGTGACAAAGAGGGCAAGTTCCTCTCTGAGCAGGGAATACGCGACGCCTTCGGCCATGCCCAGCTCGGGGGCGTAGCGCCGGTCATTGCCAACCTGGTGCGGGAACGGCTCAAGCTCAAGTATCACTGGGCCGTAGCCGATTACCTCCAGCGCGCCGCCCGCCACATCGCCTCCAAGACCGACGTGGCCCAGGCGTATGCCGTCGGCAAAGCCGCGGTAGAGCTCGCTCTCAAGGGCAAAAACGCGGTCATGCCCACCATCGTGCGCAAATCCAGCCGTCCTTACAAGTGGACGATCGGCGTGGCCGACCTGAAGGACGTGGCTAACCGGGAGAAGATGATGCCCCGGGACTACATCACCGAGGACGGCTTCCACATCACGGCAAAATGCCGCACGTACCTCCAGCCCCTGATTCAGGGGGAGGATTACCCTCCATACAAGAACGGGCTGCCGGTCTATACCCGGCTCAAGAACGTGCCGGTGCCGAAGAAGCTCAAAACGGAGTTCAAGGTCTGAATGACGCTGGAGAAAGCGCGGCAACTGCTCAAGGTCCAGGCGGACTTCGGCGGCTTCTACAATGCCAACGCCTCCAAGCTGATCCTGTCCGAAGTTCAGCGGGAGCACGGCCAGGAAGCGGTGGATACCCTGATCCGGGAGCTCAGGCTGGACGAGGTGTTCGGGTGGGAGCCCGGAACGCGCTTCGAAGGCGGTTTGGCGGTTCCGGACAAGCGACGGTGAGCTGGCAGGCGCTGATCCGGGCGGCCCGGCCGTTCCCGCTCCCAAGCTGCGCTCTTCCGTGTCACGGCCGGTCCCCCGCTCCGACCGCTCCGCGGCTTCCGTGTCGCGGCCGCCCCGGAACGCGCTCCACCCCAATTCAGTCGATATGGAGCGCATGGAGTCCGGGCGAGCCGCCCCCGCATCAGTCTTCGATGGTGTGTCAGGGCGCGTCCTGCCAGCCCTTGGCCGCGGGGGGCCGGGCAACCACGAATTAGAATTAGCCATCCTTGTCCATGAGCGTTCGTGGTTCCCGCGCAACCGCAGGAGCGCCTTCCGAACGCCGAAGGAGTGTTCAAGAACCTGGGCCGGAGCAGGCACCACAAGCGCAGCCGTTTGCGCCGCTCCGTGCAAGCGATATGTTAAAATTCGCGCCACTCAAATCTTATATAAGAGTCAACTAATTCGTTCTCGCATAAGGGCAGTCGGGCCGGCCCAGATTTCGGCCCAGCCAGCATAAGGGGAATTCCATGACTGCAGGACTCACGCTCGCGCTGCTTTGCGCCGCCGCAGCTTTGGTGTTCGGCGGCTTCTGGATCAAAAGCATCATGAGTCTGCCCGCCGGCAACGAGCGCATGCGCGAGATCGCGGCGGCGGTACAGGAAGGCGCCAAGGCGTACTTGAACCGCCAGTACACCACCATCAGCATCGTCGGCGTCATCCTGTTCCTCGTCATCGGTTTCGCCCTCTCCTGGCGCACCGCCTGGGGCTTCGCCATCGGCGCGGTCCTCTCTGGGCTAGCGGGCTATATCGGCATGAACGTATCGGTGCGGGCCAACGTGCGCACCGCGGAGGCCGCCCGCAAAGGGTTGGCCGAGGCGCTGGCGGTGGCTTTCCGCGGCGGTGCCGTCACCGGCCTTCTCGTGGTCGGATTGGGCCTGCTCGGGGTCGCGGGCTACTTCGGTATCCTGTGGTCGGCCGCCGACAAAGCGGCCCAGATCGAAGGCATCAAGCATATCCTCCAGCCCATGGTGGGCCTCGCCTTCGGAGGGTCGCTCATTTCCATCTTTGCCCGTCTTGGCGGCGGCATCTTCACCAAGGGGGCAGACGTGGGCGCGGACTTGGTGGGCAAGGTGGAGGCGGGCATTCCCGAGGACGATCCCCGCAACCCTGCCGTCATCGCCGACAACGTGGGCGACAACGTGGGCGACTGCGCCGGCATGGCAGCGGACCTGTTCGAAACCTACGCCGTGACCATCATCGCCACCATGCTGCTCGGGGGCCTCCTCTTCGCGCCCAACGTGGCCCCGCAAGCGGTGATCTACCCCCTGGCACTGGGGGGAGTCTCCATCATCGCCTCCATCATCGGCACCTACTTCGTGAAAACCAGCGAAGGCGGCAAAATCATGGGGGCCCTGTACCGGGGCTTGATCGTCTCTGGCGTGCTGGCGCTCATCGCCTTCTGGCCGGTGACCCAGTATTTCATGGCCGGCAACGGGGTGTACAGCGTCATGGCGCTGTGGGGCTCGGCGGTGATCGGGTTGCTGCTCACCGGCGCCATGGTATGGATCACCGAGTATTACACCGGCACTCAGTTCTCTCCGGTCCGCCACGTCGCCCAGGCCTCCACCACGGGCCACGCCACCAACATCATCGCTGGCCTGGGCGTGTCCATGAAGGCGACAGCGCTTCCCGTGCTGGCCGTGTGTCTGGCCATCTGGGCTTCCTATACGCTGGCGGGGCTCTATGGCATCGCCGTTGCCGCCACCGCCATGCTTTCCATGACCGGCATCATCGTGGCCTTGGACGCCTACGGGCCCATCACTGATAATGCCGGCGGCATCGCTGAGATGGCGGAGTTGCCCAAGGAAGTACGCAACATCACTGATCCCCTGGACGCGGTGGGCAACACCACCAAGGCAGTCACCAAAGGCTACGCCATCGGCTCGGCGGGGCTGGCAGCACTCGTGCTCTTCGCCGATTACACCCATGGGCTAGAGGCGGCCGGAAAGAGCGTGGAATTCAGCCTCTCCCATCCGGCGGTGATCATCGGCCTCTTCATCGGCGGCCTCGTGCCCTACCTCTTCGGCGCCATGGCCATGGAGGCGGTGGGCCGCGCCGCCGGTTCGGTGGTGAACGAGGTGCGCCGCCAGTTCCGGGAAATCGCCGGCATCATGGAAGGAAAGGCAAAACCCGATTACTCCCGAGCGGTGGACATGCTGACCCGCGCTGCCATCAAGGAGATGATCGTTCCGTCCCTGCTCCCGGTGCTGGTGCCAATCCTGGTGGCGCTGATCGTGGGCGTGCTCATGGGCGCTGAAGCTGGTCGCATGGCTCTCGGAGGGCTCCTCCTCGGCACCATCGTCACCGGCATCTTCGTCGCCATCTCCATGACCACTGGGGGCGGCGCATGGGACAACGCCAAGAAGTACATCGAGGACGGCGCCTTCGGCGGCAAGGGTTCCGACGCCCACAAGGCGGCGGTCACCGGCGACACGGTGGGCGATCCCTACAAGGACACCGCAGGCCCGGCGGTGAACCCGCTCATCAAGATCATCAATATCGTCGCCTTGTTGATCGTACCGCTGCTGTAAGCGACCTGCAGCCTGGCTAGAAAAGCGCACCGCGGCCCCAGCCCGGTGCGCTTCCTCCCGCCTGGGCGGGGCTAGAAGACGCCCAGGGCGGGGACGAAAGCAGGGGGGAAAGCTTCGCCCTTTCGCCTTACCGGGGCACTCGGTTATCATCGTTTCGTTCCATCAATCCATCTCGCCCTCGTCTTTCCCCATGATGAAGCGCGTCTTGACTCTCGAGGCAGCCAAATCCGTGGCCGCTGCCTCCGAGGCATTCGCCGACAGCCACGGCTTCAGAGTGGTCATCGCCATCGTAGACGATGGCGGCCATCTTCTTTACCTGCAGCGGGAGCACGATGTCCAGTTCGGGAGCGTCCAGACGGCCATCGGCAAGGCTTATTCGGCGGTAGCGTTCAAACGGCCTACCGTGGAGTGGGAGGGACGCTTCAAGGAAGGGCGGTATGGCTATCTCACCATGCCGGGCTTGACCGGGTTGCAGGGTGGCGTGCCCCTGGTGATCGGAGGTGAAATCGTGGGCGGTATCGGCGTCTCCGGCGTCAGCTCCCAGGACGACGAGCGCATCGCCAAGGCCGGCGCCGACCTGCTGCTCACCCTGAGCGAAGGAGGCAAGGCATGATCTACGCCCTGGGAGATCGCCGCGTGGAGATCCGCGGCAGTGATTATTTCGTGGCCGATAACGCCACGGTCGTTGGCTCCGTGGTGATCGGCCATAACGTCAGCATCTGGTTCAACTGCGTCGTGCGCGGCGATAACGATGTCATCACCATCGGGGACAACTGCAACATCCAGGACGCCTCGGTGCTCCACACGGACGAGGGAGTGAAGCTCACCCTGGAGCGCAACGTGTCGGTGGGCCACATGGTGATGCTGCACGGCTGTCACATCGGCGAAGGGAGCCTGATCGGCATCAAGGCGGTGGTACTGAACGGCGCCCGCATCGGCAGGAACTGCCTAATCGGTGCCAATACTTTGATCCCGGAAGGGAGAGAAATTCCCGATGGCTCGCTGGTGGTGGGCTCGCCGGGAAAGGTGATCCGCCAGCTCACGCCCGAGGAGATTCGGAAAATCAACTGGATTGCCGACCACTACGTGGAAAACTTTAAGCGCTACAAGACTTCCCTGCGGCCCGACCCGCGCTGATAGGATTCCTTCCGCCCCGCTCTGGCCCTTTCCGGAGAACACCCCCATCGCCATTTCGTGCCGGACGGTCTGGCCGCCCGGCCTTTCCGTAAGGGAGACGAGACGTAGGGCGCGTTCGACAGGTGCGGCGGGCTTTTCCTGGCACTCCGAGGCCGATCAGGCCACCGTCACGTCCTTGGAGAGATAGACGTCCTGGATCGCGTTGAGCAGCGCAATACCCTCCTTGAACGGCTTCTGGAACGCTTTGCGCCCGGAGATGAGCCCCATGCCGCCGGCGCGCTTGTTGATCACTGCGGTGCGCACCGCCTGGGCCAGATCGCCCTCTCCCTTGGACTCGCCGCCCGAGTTGATGAGCCCCGCTCGCCCCATGTAGCAGTTGGCCACCTGGTAGCGCACCAGGTCGATGGGATGGTCCGAGGTGAGCTCGGAGTAGACCTTGGCGTGGGTCTTACCGAACTTGAGCACGTTGTAGCCGCCGTTGGTTTCCGCCATCTTCTGCTTGACGATGTCCGCTTGCAGGGTGACCGCCAGATGGTTGGCCTGCCCGGTCAGGTCCGCCGCCAAGTGGTAGTCCTTGTCCTGCTGCTTGAACGCCGCATTGCGCAGGTAAGCCCAGAGGATGGTGGCCATGCCGAGCTCATGGGCGTACTCGAAGGCCTTGGTGATCTCCTGGATCTGGCGCTTGGATTCCTCGGAGCCGAAATAGATGGTGGCGCCCACCGCGCAGGCGCCCATTTCGAAGGCCTGCTTGACCGAGGCGAACAGGATCTGGTCGTAGGAATTGGGATAACTCAGGAACTCGTTGTGATTGATCTTGAGGATGAACGGGATCTTGTGGGCGTACTTGCGCGCCACCGCCCCCAACACGCCCAGCGTGGAAGCGACGGCGTTGCAGCCGCCTTCGATGGCGAGCTTCACAATGTTCTCCGGGTCGAAGTACATGGGGTTCGGCGCGAAGGACGCCCCGCCCGAGTGCTCCACGCCCTGGTCCACCGGCAGGATGGAGAGATAGCCGGTGCCGGCCAGCCGCCCGTGATTGAACAAGCTCTGGAGGCTGCGCAGCACCGGGGGCTTGCGGTCGCTCGCCGCCACCACCCGGTCGACAAAATCCGGCCCGGGCAGGTGCAGCGATTCCTTGGGGATCCCCTTGCACACATGGCCGAGCAGGCTTTGCGCTTCCTTGCCCAGCATGGCTTCAATATCGGTCGCGGCGGTCTTCATCACCACGCTCATGGCACTTCTCCCGTAGATAAGGTCACGGCTCAATTAGCGTATTATCCCTCAGTTGCCGCGCCGGGATAAGCAGGCTGCCCCCCGTCGACACTGCGCGCCCGGCGGCTCAAGGCTGCGGGCGCTTTCCCCCGATAAAACAATTACCCAGCGGAGCCCTCCGATGCGCACCCTCCCATGCGCCGCCGCGCTGGCGCTTACCGTCGCTTTGGCTGTGCCGTCCGCCTCTACCGCCGAGTACAAGGGCAAAATGAGCTGGGCCGACGCCCAGCCGGCGCTCGCCAGCAAGGCAGTGGACGGCCAGGAAAACCCCCTGTCCATTTTCGTCGCCGCCAAGCTCCACACGCTGGGTCAAAACCACTTGACCCTGTGGGGCTACGTGGCTGATGCCCTCATTTTCGTGGTGAACCGGGAGGTGTGGGCAAGCTGGACCCCGGAGGACCGGGAGGTGGTGCGCCAGGCGGCGATCCAGGCTGGCCGGGAAAACGTGGAGGCGGCGCGCAAGGGCATCGCCCCTCCGGACGAATCTCTGATCCGGCAGATCGAAGCGAGCGGCGTACAAGTGACGCGCTTGACGCCCGAGGGACGCAAGGCGTTCCAGGAAGCGACGCGTCCGGTCTACGCCAAGTGGGCGTAGACCGTGGGCGAAGCAAGCGACATAGAAGTCGTAGACCGCTTCGCCGCCCCCCGCTCCGAGGGATCGTTCACCTGATCGAATTCCCTGGTGGCGAGCATGCGCTAGCCGGCTAAGGCGTCAAGCCCGGCCAGCTTGAGGGCAACGTCCATCGATAAGACAGGCCTGACCCGGGAACGGCGTGAAGCGCAGACGAAGCCCGCTGCCCGACCGAGGGCGAGATCAAGGGAGAACCGCCGGCGCTGCCACGGCCTCTGCCATGACGTGATCCCCGTCGAGCAAGGGCTGGCTGCCGCTGGGAAATAGGTGGCTAGCTCTATCAGCCGCGCACCCGGGGCGCTGTGCGGCTTTGTGTGTTAAATGATAATTGTTCTCTTTTCAATCCGCAACCCAACCCCCATGGAACAGCCACACAAAGGGGCCTACAGGCACCCAGAAAAGGGCCTTGCATTTCCCTACCGTCAGAGTGATAATGATTCGCAATTAGGACGACCGCCATGTACATCTGCGTCTGCAACGCCATCACCGATCGGGAAATCCGCCAGTGCGTGGAGCTGGGGGCGACGTCCCTGGAAGCGCTGCAGGAGACCCTGGGGGCGGCTACCTGCTGTGGCCGGTGCACACGAACGGTGGAGGAGATTCTGCAGGAATGCACTCGCACCGGCTGCCCGCATCTGGCTCCCGCCTCCTCCTGAACCCCCTTCCCTGGCTTTACCGGTCTAACGGCTCGATGCTAGCCTAAAACCATCGCGCGCAAGGCCCGTTAGGGTCGTGGCCGTTAGTTTGCGCCCAGATCCGCCCGGCGAGGGCTACTCAAGAACCCCAAGAACCCCGGAGGCTGTCATGAAAGGCGATAGCAAAGTCATCGAGCACCTCAACAAAGTTCTCTACAACGAACTCACCGCCATCAACCAGTATTTTCTCCATGCCAAGATGTTCGAGAACTGGGGGCTACACAAGCTCTACGAGCATGAGCGCAAGGAATCCATCGACGAGATGAAGCACGCCGACAAGCTCATGGAGCGCATCCTGTTCCTGGAGGGGCTGCCCAACCTGCAGGACCTGGGCAAGCTGATGATCGGGGAGAACGTGCCGGAAGCCCTGAAGTGCGACCTCCAGCTGGAACAGGCCGCACGGCCCGACCTGCAAGCAGCCATCGCCTACTGTGAGAGCATGGGGGACTACATCAGCCGGGAGCTGTTCGAGGACATTCTCGATTCGGAAGAAGAGCACATCAACTGGCTGGAGACCCAGCTCGAGTTGATCGACAAAATCGGGTTGCAGAACTACCTGCAGTCCCAGATGTAGCCCGGTGCGCGACGGGTCCACTGTGCGACCCGTGCGGGCTTCGGTGAGTCTCTCCAGACCCAGGAAAGGACAAGGCAGGGGTCGCATGGCGTCCAGGCGTGTCCTGGGCGGGCGGTGGCAGGAACCGAGCGACTTCCCTTGAAGGGAGCTCGTGACCGAGAGAACTGCTTCCCCAAGGGCCCGCCAAGTGGCCGGTGTCGAGGGCCTCAACCTGCCGGCCCTGCCTTTCCCAGGTCGAAGCTTTCGCCCCTCCTGATAGGTCGTTGACCTTGTGACCCTGAGATACCGGCAGGCCGCACTAAACAAAACGCACGGCCTTGCCCAGGGTCGGGGGTGTACCCCGCCTCGAATTTTTTCGCCAGCGCGGATGTGCGTTCAAGGCGCAGCAACCCTCAATGCCCAAATGGCAGCACTTTGCCTACTTTTAGGGGCAAATCCGGACTCGTGGTCCGCGGGCGGGAATTTCTCCCGCCCCCAGACATTGACGCGTAGACCCCAGCTCGACGACTGTGGGCGGGTGACTGGCTAGCAGATGCGACTGAGTACCATTATCCTATCATCAAAAAAAAGCCGGAGATCTCCTTAGGGGAAGAATGCCAACGGAAGTCATCCATGAAAGCGTCGGGCTCTATCTTCTCCGCTGTCCTCGGTACCCTGTCAGGAGCTCCCGGTCCCAGTCTGGCCCAACCGCCCGGCCTCGACTCTGCCCGCGAGCACGTGCGACAAGGCACTAGTGTCGCGCCGGAAGTGCTGCGGGGGGCAGAGGAGCAGGTACCCGTAGAAGCAAAGCCCGCCCTCGGCCGCAGCCGCGACGCTGGCGAGACCGGACAATCGAAGGCGTTGGACGCTTCGGGTCGAGCTCGGGAGGAGGATGGCGGCCCGTCTTTCGGGGCTGTTCCCGGTTGACCACCGTTCGCGGGCGGGCCATTGCCGAGCGTGGGTCAGGGCCGGCCCTGAGGCGATGATGAAAAACAGCGGCGGGCGTCGGGCCTACTCACGCCACCCAGGGTGGCGGGGAAACGTTATTGAGCCGCGAAGCGTCAAATAATAGAAATGGTTGACGGAGAGCAGTCCATGGTTTTCCGGTGCCTTCCGCAATGGGGGGCCAGCATCGTTGCCGTGCTGGCCCTCTCCGGCTGCGCCACCCTTCTGAAACCCCTTCCCCCGCCGCCCACTGCGGCGGAGATCGTCCAGATGGCCAGGGACGGTCGCCCCGCGGACGAGATCATCGTCCGGATGAAGGAATCCCAGGCGGTCTACCGGCTGCCCGCCAGCGAGCTGGCGAAGCTCCGGGAGCAGGGGGTGCCGGACGCGGTCATCGATTACATGCAACGAACCTACATTGAGGCTGAGCGCTACGACGAATACCGCCGGGCGCGGGATTTCTATTGGTGGTACGCCTGGCCTGGCCCTTACTGGCCCCATCCCGCCTACCGCTATCGGTTCTGGCCCCATTACGGGCCCTACTGGTGGTAGGGCTGCGCGGCAGCTTCCTCAACTATCCCGCTTCCACGGCTGCGAACCCGACCTGCCGCCAGATGCCAGCACTGCAAGCCCTCGCCTGTGCGGGTCGCGTGTTTCCAGCTCTCTCGCCCTCAGGTGCGCCTCTGGGCGTAACCCAGCCCCGCCGCCATCGGTGCGCCGGGGCCGATCCAGGAGAGCCAGTCCCACCAGCCGTCGCCCGGGAGCGCCGCAAGAAGGCCGATGGCGCTTGCGTTCACGCGCAGCACTGGGCATGCCGAAGATCCGGACGGGAACCAAGGCGTTCACCCCTGGGATCGCGCCGGGGGTAGCTCGGCCACTTCGCATCCCACTTCGGCGAGAATTTCCTCGATCCTGGTCCTGCGCCGGGAGAGCCAAAGATACAAGCCGCTCGCGAGCCCGAAGATCGCGACCAAGTAGAGCATCGCAGAAGGCCGCGCAGCATTTCGATGCGTTCTAGCATGTAGGGGTCCACGCGCGCGTTGCTGGTGTAGTAGCCGAAAACCCCCTCAAGCCGTCGAGCCACTGGTCCGGGCAGCCCCCACGCACGAATGCCGAGTGGGTCGTCCAATCCACGCCATGCGCATTGGAGCGCACGCCAGCGGCGTAATTGAGCGCATCCTGCAACGAGCTCGCGCCCTGGTCTTCGAGGCGCTCGCGTGTGACGACGGTTACCGCCTTGGGCGTCTCGATGAGAGGCGTTTGAGAAGCGCCGCGGCTAGCGGGCAGCGAAATCATGGAGGAGAAGACGCGCGAGCTGGGCGCGACCTCACATCGGGGCCACCTGAAGGGCGAAAAGGTGGGGCGTCAGGTGCAGCGCAACCCACCTCAGAGGGCCAGGCGAGCGGAAGGCGGAGTCTGCAAAGAATGGTCGAGCCCAAGCGCCTAGCGGTTTGTCCTGAGCAGAGTCGCTACTAATCAGTTGTAATGATCAAGTCTGTTCTGAGCGCTTATGCAGAAACGGTGTTTCGGCTCGATCTATCCGCCGTGGGTAGATCGCACAAGTTCTGGGCAAACCAGTACGGGTGGAAGCGGATAAAGCAGATCCGATCCTAAAACGGGCTTTTGCTAAAATCCCGAGCAAAGCGGTGGCGTGTTATGCGTCGTCTACAACGAAACCGTTCACCCCATCCGGGTCGCAACAGCTTGTTTTGATCGCCGGCAGAAAGGCAAGACGTGAAGGTCCACTTTGACCGGGAAGCCGATGCGGTTTGCTTCCGGCTGGACGAGTCTCAGATCGTTGAATCCGAGCAACTGCAGTCCGGCGTTATTCTCGACTGCAACGACCGCAATGAAGTCGTCGGATTCGCTATCCTGAACGTCGAAAGCACGCCTGCCTCCAGAGCCTCAAGCGAAAGCAATTCGAGGTGGTCTGAGGGCGACCGGAAGGCGCAACTCGCGCAGGGCGCGTTAAAAACAGCGCATCAAAAATTTTCCCTGGCGGCCCGGGCAGCTCGTCGATGGCGGCGGCTGGCCGCCGCAGGTGCTCCCGCTCCTCCGCCCGCTCCTCGGCCGAGGGTTCGAAACGGGCCGCGCCGCCCGCGGACGCAATGGCGGGCTGCCCGTTCCCGACTTCCTGCAGACTTCCTCCCGGCACCAGCGGTCCCGCAGCCGGTTTTTCGCGATCTGGTAGAGGAAAGCCCGGGGCTGGCCGGCCGGAGCCTGGGCGCTGCGGCCGATCCATTGGGCGAAGGACTCGTGGACGATGTCGGCCGCCTCGGCTTCGCATTCTAGCCGCCTCCGCAGGAAGCAGAACAACTCCGCCTGCCAGTCCGCATAGGCGCGCGCGAGTTGTGCCTTGGACTCGTCATTCACTGAGGCTTTTCCGGGGGGCGCTCCCGTTATCCGCGGCGGGCGAGGCGCACACGCTCCCTGGGATGACGATCCGTGCCGCAGGCCCTCCATTCTTCGACCCAAGCGGCGAGTTCTCCTCCCTTGACCTGCCCCGATCCGGGGCCGGCGTCGATCAGTTCGATCGCCATGCGCTTCGGCGCAACGAACGCGCTGGCCCTGCCGGGAAGCGCGCCGGAAGCGGCCAGGACGAAGGCATCGGACCGGGTCCATTCCCGAAATTGCTCCGTCGATTCCCAGGCGCTGTAGAGCACGTGGGAGGGTCCCCCTCCCGCCGGGCGGGAAAGAACCGCATGGCAGCAGCCCGGCCGCGTCGCCATCAGGCCGAGGAGCCGCTCGCACCAGGCGTCGAACGCTTCCCGGCACTCCGGTGCCACGAAAAACTGCTCGCTCACGACGATCATGGTCGGTCCTCCCTCAATGGATCGAACGGCCCGGCTCCCGCAGGCTCTCGCCCTTCTGCATCCGGTACAGCAGGTCGTACCACCGGGCGATCAGCCGGCGGCAGACGTCCCGCAACATCGGGGCGGTCTCAGCGTCCGGATGGGTCTCTATGAACTGCAGGTGGCGAATGACCAGCTCGGCCTGCACGGGACACCCCCGCTCGGCTTGCTTGGTCATGAGATACAAGGTCGCCGCCATGAGGGCCGGCAGCGTGGGATAGTCGGGATGGTCAGGGGTCATACACGGAACCTCATGATCCAGGTTTTCGATGGTATCCATGGCTGGCTGGTCGGCATGACCGCCGATGGGCTGGCTATGGGTGCTGACATCTCCTTAGTGTTTCTCTGCGCCCATTTCGATCTTGCTCTTATCGATTTCGATCTCAGTGGCCGATGCGAGTTATGCCACGGCCTTGCCAAAACGAGCCCGGGCTGCGTTATAGGCTTCGTCGTAGCTCGCCGCCTCGACCCATGCCTCCATCTCGACTTTATCGCCGTTGTCCAACAAGTGGGCCAGCTTTACCTTGAAGTTCATTGCTCACGCTCTCCTATAGGTTGACGATGCTCATGTTTAAGATAAAGGCAGTCCCTGGCCGAATCGGGCCAGCAGTTCGCGGGCCTCGGCATGCGGGGCAAGGATCAGCAGCAACAGGCAGCGCACCAGCAGCTGCGGGATCTTGGTCATCGAGGGCAGCATCAGAATGTGTACGTGAAGCTGGCTGCCAAGTTGCGGCCGGGCTGGGAGTAGAAGTCCACGCCCGCGGGATCCCTGGCATCGGCGTGGCGGATGTCGCTCCACAGCCAGTACTTCTTGTCGAAGACGTTATTCAGGGCCAAGGTCAGCCGCGCCTGCCGGGTAGGGCTCCACCAGAAGGACAGGTCGAGCACGCCGTAGCCGGGTGGTCGGAACCAGGGGGAGAAGCCGGTGCCGGTGCAAGCGGCCGTCGTGCAGTCGTTGACGCGGCGCACACGCTGCGCGGCGCGCAAGCGCGCCTCCGTCCCCCAGAGGCCGGCGTCTCGTGCGACCGACAGCATCAAGCGCGTGGGCTCGATGCTGTCGAGCGGGCGGTCGAGTTCCTCGTCCTGGCCATGCGCGTACGCCAAGGCGCCGGTCAGACGCCAGCCGGGCTGGATGTCCCAAGCCATGCGCGCTTCGGCGCCGTAGATGCGCACCCTGGCCAGGTTGTGGGACTGGAAGGTTCTCGCAAGCCCGGGGATGCATGCGGGATCGGCCGGGCAGTCAAGGGTCACGCTCTCGATAAAATCCTTGTAGCGGTTGTCGTAGAGCGAAACCTGGCCACGCATCCCTCCACGCGATAGGCGCACGCCCAGCTCCACACCCACGCCGGTCTCCGGCTTCAGCTCGGGGTTGGGGGCTATGCCGTAGCTCTGGACGGAGTTGCGGAAATGAGCGTTGACCTCGTCGTAGGACGGCGCGCGAAAGCCGCGCGCGACATGGCCGAACACCGACCAGCCGCCATGCAGCCGCCAAATTCCCGCGATCTTGGGCGAGAGCCCCGCGTCGGTTTGGGTTACCGCCTGTTTGTTGATGCCCGCGAGCACCGCCTGCGACAGCGCATCCGGTTCCGGTTTCAGCTTGCGCCAGTCGTAACGCAAGCCCGGCGTCAGCGTGAAACGCCCGCCCGCCAGTTCGATGTCATCCTGAACGTACAAACCGAGGGTATCGGTATGGCCGGGCGCGAAATCACGTAGCGGGAAAGCCTCGCCGGCGAGTGTCTTGGTCGTGGTACCGGTGGTCAGGTTGCGCACCGTCGCATCGCGCATCTGCTCGGTTTCCTGCCGGGACAGGTCCAGGCCCGCGATCAGGAAGTGCCTGCCCCAGGCCTTTTCCACCTGCGCGCCGAACCCCACGAGCGTCTGCTCGAAGCGGAATTCCTGATCGATGCCGCAATTGTTGCCCGTGCCGGCTCCAGCTGCCGCGCAGGTGGCGCTGGTATTGGTGCGGGTCTGGCGGTTGTTGTTGGTGGTTTCACTGTCCTGGTAATACAAGCGCCCAGTCAGGCGGTTGTACACGCCGCCCGTGGGCTGATGCCGCCATTCCAGCGTGCCGCGCAGGCGCTTCGTGTGGTCGTCGCCGTCCATGGCGGTGACCTTGGGTAGCGACGCGGGCAGGCGCTTCACCACCACATCGGCATCCTGTTTCGCGCCTTCGACGGTCAGCTTCAGTTCGTGTCCGGACTGGGGCCTGAGCAGTAGCTTGGCGAGCAGGCCCTGGTCGCGCACGTCCTGGGGATTGGGCCGCTCGCGGTTGGGCGCGGTAACATCGAGTTTGCCCTGGTTGTCGAACTCCTCCGCCCGCGTGCGCGCGTAACCCAGCAACCATTGCATGCCGCCTGCTTCGCCGGCGGCAAGCAGGGTGCCGGTCCAGCCGTCGTTGGCCCCGGTATAGGTGAGCTTCGGCCGCACCGCGAACGATTCACCCGGACCCAGGAGATCGGCGGGATCCAGGGTGAGATAGCCCACTACGCCGCCCAGGGCGTCCGAACCATACAGGCTGGAGGCAGGACCGCGCAGTACCTCCGCGCGCTTGAGGAAGTCCAGCGACGTGGTCAACGGCGTGCTGGTAGTGAAGTTGGTCGGTCCCCCGCCGCGGAAGGGATCCGGTAAGCGCACGCCATCCACCAACTGCAATACGCGCTTGTCCTCCAGGCCGCGGATGTTTGGGCTGGTGGCGCCAAAGCGATGCAGGTCGCGGGCCAAGGCCACGTCGGGTTCATCGCGGAACAGATCGGCGGCATCCGCGGGGAGGCGGCGGTCCAGCGCTTCGCGCGTGATGCTGGAGACGCTGGCGGCCACAGTGTCAGCATCCGCCTCCGCACGCGTGGTGGTGACCACCACCTCCTTGAGTTGTGCGTCCGCCAGTGCCGGCGAGACGATCATGTTGGCCAGAAGCCCGGCCAGCGGAACGATAAGCGCGGCGGTTCGTTTTCTAAGGCTGAAATCCAACATATGCCCTCCCGGCTGAAATTCCAGAAAACTGGCTGGCTGACCGCGCCGGGAAGGCGGGAATGGCTGGCTGCTCGATTCGGCTGCCGTCAGGCAGCGCTGTCTCATCAATTCATCACGGCTGCACCCGAAGCAAGGCGGCCCCGGCCTCGATCTGCTCCTCGACCCAGCGCGCGAACAGCGGATGGGGTGCGAACCCCTCGCCCAGATCGAACTTCAATCCGTCGAGAAACGCACGCTCCGGTCCCCGGCCGTTTGTGCGCGCGGGAATCACGAGGGCGCGCCCGCCGTCGCGGGTAGCTTCCTCGACCATCGCTTTCACCTTGGCCACCCACGGCGCGCGCTTCTCCGGCCAGTCCTCGCGCCACGTCGCGTAGCGGATCGCGCGAAACGCGGCGCCGCGCGCGCGCATCTCGGCAGCGAGACTGTCGAGTATCTTCAGCCAGCGTTCATTTGCCGCATCGTCGCCCGCGCCGTGCGCGGTGAGGATCACAGTCTCGGCGTGCGGATCGCGCGACAACTCGCGGGCGCGGTCGAGCAGCGCAGCCGCGAAGAGCGGACTCGCTTCTACGCCGCCCACGGTCGCCATCGGCAAGGTGGAACGGATACGAGGCGGCGGTGATGCGAAAGCGTCGGGATCACCGTGCGCGTGGCCGTGACCGTGTTCCTGGCCGTCGCTGTGCCCGTGGTCGGCCGTTCGTGCGAGGGGCTTTCCTCTCTCGACGTCGGCGCCGATCATGCGTTCCACCTCGTTCCTGAAGGACGAAGCGAGCCCGAATACCCGCACGATCACGGCGGCGCGGGCGCCGCGCCGCTCGAGTCGACGCACGGCGCGCTCGATGAGCGGCTGGTCCGCCATCGAAAACACGTATTCGACGGCGTAGCGATCTTCGAGCGGCCGTACGGCCTCGCGTATGGTCTCGTTCCAGTGATAGTCGCCACCGTGCGCGAGTACGACCACGCCCAGCTCGCGCGGCGCGAGATCGGCATAGCGGTTTGCTTCCCGCGCCATCCACACGGCGAGCAGCACCTCGGCTCCCGGTCCTTGCGCAAGCAGCTCCGCGCCTTCTGGAAGTGCGTATTTTAGTTCGGCGTCGAAAGACATCATGCTGTCGAGCTTCCGACCCAGGTGGAACGGCACCACCACGGTTCGCGCTGAGCCCTGTGATGCTTCGGCCAAGGCACGCCGCGCTTCGGCGCGCCGCGCTTCCTGCTGCGGCGCGCGGCGGTCGTACCACACCACCGCTGTAACCTGGGCGAAGCCGAAACCTTCGGCTGCCCGCTCGGCGATGCGCTGCCAGTCCTGTTCCAGAAGCCGGCGCGTTTCCGGACTGTCCGCGCCGTAACCTGCGACGACGAGCCGCGCACCACGGGGCTCCCGGATCGCGCGCAGCCGGTCGGAGAGCGCTTCCACCGCCAGATAGCTCTCCCCGAACGGCCGGGCGAACGAAACGGGAACAGGCGAGGTCATCTCGCTTAGAAGCTCTCTTGCTAACACCAGGCGCGGATCGGATGCGGAGAGAAAAAGCGGTAACACTACCGCCTGGTGCGCGCCGCGCTGCGCGAGTTTGGCGAGGGCCTGCTCTAGACTCGTTCGGGTCCGCTTATCGGTCACCACGACCAGTTCCGCGTTGCGTCCGGAAGCGAAGGCTTCAAAGGCGTCGCGGATTTCCTCGTTGCCCTGAAAGCCCCGGTCGGCTGCCACAACGAGGAACCCGACTGCGACATTTTGCGTCGCGGCGCTCCGCCCCGGCTCGCCGTTGCCTGCCGCGCGCGCAACTTGCGTGGATGCGACTCCAAGCAACGTGGCGAGCCCCAGCAAGAGTGCTCGCCACGTCATGTGATCCATCGTCATGGATCGTCTCCAATGGTTAGAACTGATGTGCGTCGCCCATCGGCGTCAGCGCACGGTTCGCCTCGAGCTCGAACATGGCGGCGCTCATTGCGTCAGCGTGGGGCGATCCGTGCGGCTTCGACGCAGCAACCAGACCGTGTCGCCCAGCACGATGCGCAACGTCGGGTTTCGGCGAAAGATCTCGCGCCAGCACCGTGGCGGGATCACGTGTGGCAGGCGCGGCGCCAGCCGGCTTGGACGGTCGCGCATGATCGATCGCGCGCTTGCGGCGCTGCAGCACCCGCCCGACGACAGCAGAATCTTTTCTCATCCACTCGCCCCACCATCAAGACCATCGGATCAATGGGCTGGCTGACTGGGTTAGGTGGGGGCCCTACCTGGCTGGCTGCAGGCGCGCATCGACAGATGCGCAAGCCTCGTAACGCAAATGATAACCATTACTATTCTTCAACGCAAGGTGCGGACGATACTCGCGATGGCTCGTTTGCCGGCATCCGCCGGCGGGCTGGCTGCCCTCAAGGGGAGCACAACGGGCTAAAGCCGTTCGCTCCCGTCCATGCAATCAAAAACCTT